>ERZ779851.19-NODE-19-length-139400-cov-15.780064_pt1 | contig 139400 bp, 147 predicted proteins | sample MGYA00511094_ERZ779851 | MGnify/ENA primary metagenome ERZ779851 (study PRJEB29588, sample SAMEA2155512) | human gut metagenome | biome: human gut; feature: human-associated habitat; material: faeces | place: Denmark | collected 2008/2010 ...
CCGCCGACGGCACCGAGCCTGTCGCATGGAGCATCAGCAGCGGCAATCTGCCCGACGGTCTGAAGCTGGATGGGAATACCGGCGAGATCAGCGGCACGCCTACTGCGGACGGCACCGCCAAATTTACCGTCAAGGCTACCAACAGCGCGGGCAGCAATACGAAGGAGCTGTCTATTACGATAGCTAAAGCCGCGCCTGCCGAGTATACCGTCAGATTCAATGCCAACGGTGGCGGCGGCACAATGGCAGATGTCACCGGCGTTTCCGGCAGCTACACCCTGCCCTCCTGCGGTTTTACTGAACCGGAAGGCAAGCAATTCAAGGGCTGGTCAACCAGTGCCGACGGTTCGGTTATTTCCGGCACGACCTATGAAGTAAGCTCGGATACTACCTTCTATGCAATCTGGGAGAGTAAAGAGTATTCCATCATCGTAACGGACGGCAAAGCGACAATCGGTGCAGGAAGCGAAATCAGTAAAGCGGCGCAAGGCACAACCATTACTCTGACCGCAAATGCGGCTCCTGACGGTAAGGTGTTTGATAAGTGGGTAGTAGAAAGCGGCAACACTACTCTTGAAGATGCGAACAGTGAAACCACTACTTTCATAATGCCTGACAGTGAAGTCAGCGTGAAAGCGACCTACACAATTCCCCATACCCATACCTACGATCAGGAAATTCAGAAGCCGGAAACCCTCAAGTCGGCTGCCGACTGCACCAACGATGCAGTATATTTCAAGAGCTGCTCCTGCGGAGAGATCAGCACAACAGAAACCTTTACAGCAGCAGGTACACAGCTCGGGCACGCATGGGCAAGCGATTGGAGCAAGGACACAGACAATCATTGGAAAGAATGCTCTCGCTGTCACGAAAAGAAGGACGAGGCGGCTCACGATTACGGCAGCGATAACATCTGCGACACCTGCGGATATGACAAGACCGTACCGCATACGCACAATCTGACCCTCGTTCCCGCAAAGGCTCCTACTTGCACGGAGAAAGGCAACACAGCATATTACACCTGCGACGGCTGTGACAAGTGGTTTGAGGATGCAACCGGTGCATCCGAAATTACCGACAAGACAAGCGTAATCCTTGCGGCAACAGGTCATAGCGTTTCCGACTGGAAGTCCGATAATACCGATCACTGGAAAGAGTGCACCGTTGTCGGCTGCGGCGTGATCATCGAGGACAGCAAGGCGGCGCATACCGCCGGTGAATGGATTATCGACACCCCGGCAACAGCTACCACAAGCGGCACAAAGCATAAGGAATGCACCGTCTGCGGTTATACGATGACAACCGAAACTATCCCGGCAACCGGCGGCGGTGAGCATACCCACAACTACAGCTCCGATTGGAAATCTGATTCTATCAACCACTGGCATGAATGCTCCTGCGGAGATAAGGACGATGTTGCAGCACACAGCTTCAAGTGGGTGGTAGATAAGGATGCTACGGCAACCGAAAAGGGTTCTAAACACGAAGAATGTATGGTTTGCGGATATGCTCGTCCGGCAGTGGAAATTCCGGCAACCGGAAGCACACCCGAAACGGGAGATAACCGTAATATGTTCCTTTGGATCGGCCTGCTGCTTGCTTCTGGCCTTGGTGTAACCGGCACCGTAGTGTACAGCAAAAGAAAAAAATACGTAAAATAACCCAATAAGATAATCTTATAAGGATGGGCGGTGACGGGCATAGTCCCGCTGCCGCCCTTTCCCTTGGATTGGAGAAACCACGAGGAACAACGAACAAGCCCGACCAACATCACAGCCGACACCAAGTGCAGCCTCCGGTAAAGAGGATTACAGGAGATATATCGCAAGGAAAAGGCGGCAGAGAAGAAAGCAACGCAGGTTGATTCTTTGCGCTGCTGCGATGCTTGTATTGGTCTTGCTTATTATACTGTTTGTCAAAGGCTGCTCCGGCAACGACCCGTTAACCGGAACATGGGACTATGACAGCAACACGACCTATCAGTTTGACGGCAAAGGAAGCGGTGCAATGATCCTTACCTCCGCAACCTATGATTTTTCCTATCAAGTGAAGGACGATCAGCTCTTTATCGACTTTTCAAACGAAGCAGCACGGGATTGCACCTATACATTTTCTGTAAATGGCAACACGCTCACCCTGACAGGCGGAGAAGGAACCATCGGAGGAACCTATGAGCTGCACAGACAGGAGGAATAGCCGGGTGAACAGTCAATGAAATGGATCAGCACCAAAGGAAGGTATCAAAGGAAACATAAGCCCGTCTGCAACTGGATCCCCATTCTCATTTTGCTGGCAGTTTTCTCTGTAGGGGCCATTATGGCAGTCCGGGGTATTCTGAGAGATCAGAACAGACAGGAGAAATATAATTTTATATCAGAAAGTGTTCATGCAGAGGAAAGCAGCACTGCGGATTATATTCCAGCTATTCCTGTTATCCCTGCCGACACCACACGCGATCCTGCGGAAATAGAAACAGAGCCGGAAATCCTGACGCAGTACGCTTCTGTGTATGAGCAGAACCCTGACCTGTTCGGCTGGATCTGTATTGAGAACACCGTTTTGGACTACACGGTGATGCATACCCCGGACGATCCGGAAAAATACCTGCGCCTGTCCTTTGAGGGCGAAATCAGCACTGCCGGTACGCCTTTTATGGACGCAAAATGTGAAATTGACAGTGATAACTATATCATCTACGGGCACAACATGAAAAACGGCACTAACTCGCGGCGAAATACTCGGCTGTGCGTACCGCGACATCGAATGTTCGCCTGCCGTTTACTATAAAGTCGAGGGAGGCGCAAGAGAGTTCCGTCACGCGCTCGCCGAGGGACACTACGGCCACCATCTCGCCGTTGTTTACGGAGATTACGTCGAGCAAATAAAAAAACTCGGCAAAATCGTAGGGTTCAACGTAGAAATACACAAATAAAAAAATCCGCCGGAAGCGAAACGCTCCGGCGGATCTTTTTAGTATTATGTGTCGATTATTTGTCGCCGTACTTTTCTTCGTAGTCGGCAATTTCGGCAACGGCTTCAAGCACTGTAAGCTCTGCTTCAAGAGCCATTGCAAGCGCGAGCTGGCGGCAGTCCTCGGCATAGTCGAAGAGGCCCGCGATGCGCTGCTCCTGTTTCGATTTTTCTTTTTCCGTCTTGATCTGTGCGATTTTTTCCTTAGCGGCATTCACTCTCATCTGAGCTTTGAGGCGAGCTGTATTGAGCTTGCTCTGAGCGCGCTCTCTTGCGATCCTTGCGTTTTCTTTTGCCGCTGTGATACCACCCTCTACGGCGTTTGCGTCAAGCTCCGCCTGCTTGTTGAGTTCATTTCCGAGTTTATTGAGCGCCTTTCCGGCCTCTTCTATTGCGAGACTTGCGCCTGCTTCGAGTTCGTCGTCAAATTCTTTTTCGAATTCGTCGATCTCTGCATTCAGTTCGTCTATGTTTGACTTGATTTCGTCCTTTTTTGCTTCGTGCGCCTTTTTCGCATTCTCTGCGGAAGCGGCGATCTTGGCTTTAAGTTCCTCCGTTTTTTCTTTGGACATTGCGAGTTTTTCCTTGAAGTTCATAATACGCTTTCAAGCTCGGTATGCAGATTGCAATAGAAATACTGACAGAAACCGAATAACACAACACAAAAGCGGCAAGGAACATATGCTCCTTGCCGCTGAAATTATTTATCAAATTTTCTATCGTAGAGCATAGCCGCGATCAGTACGACGAAGCAAGAGCCTGCGTTATGTACGAGTGCGCCTGTTGTGGGATTGAGAACGCCCAACACCGAGAGTGCAACGGCTAAAAAGTTGATACACATTGAAAGCGTAATGCTGAACTTAATGGTCTTGACCGTAGCGTTGGAAAGTCGTTTGAGGTACGGGATCTTGGAAATATCATCGCTCATCAGAGCGATGTCAGCGGCTTCCACCGCAATATCACTTCCCATACTGCCCATGGCAACACCGACGTCGGCAGTTTTCAGCGCAGGGGCATCGTTTACGCCGTCGCCGATCATACAAACCTTTCTCTCATCCTTCTGCAAAGATACGATGTTTTCCACCTTCTGCTCGGGCAAAAGCTCGGCTCTGATCTCGGAAATGCCGACCTGCGATGCAAAGTAATCGGCGGTCATTTTGTTGTCGCCCGTAAGAAGCACGGTTGAGGTGTTCATGCCGTTCAGCTTGGAAACCATTTCGGCAGCCTCGGGACGAAGCACGTCGGAAAGCGCTACGATGCCGATGCAAGTTTTGCCGTTTGCAACAAGAATAGATGCCTTTCCTTGCGCGCGAAGCTCTTCGAGCTTTGCAACGATCTCTGCGCTGATCGAAGCATCGTTTTCGGCGAGATACTTTTCATTTCCACAAAGCAGTTCTCGGCCCAAAACCTCGGAATAGATGCCTTTGCCTGTGGTCATCTTGAAGCTGTCGGATTCGATGATCTCCACGCCCTTCTCCTTGGCACAGCTGACAATGGCTTTGCCGAGAGGATGCTCACTCTTTGCCTCGGCAGATGCCGCGAGAGAAAGAAGCGCGTTTTCGTCTGTGCCTTCCTCAAAGGAAATGATGTCAGATACCTCAAGCTTGCCGTATGTCAGCGTACCCGTTTTATCGAAAGCAATGGTGTCCACCTTGCCCATCTTCTCAAGCGCCTCGCCCGATTTTATGATCACACCGTGTTTTGTCGCCTGACCGATCGCCGCCGTAATTGCGGTAGGTGTAGCGAGCACCAATGCGCAAGGGCAAAATACAACGAGAACGGTAACGGCTCTTACGATGTCCTGCGTGACGATGCCTGCAATAATGGCTAAGGGATCTGCTTGAACTGATTTACCGACGCAACTTGCAGTCCACTGTTTACGACGCCTTTTATGAAGTAATGATGCCTTAGTACGGCACGAATGCTTTTGAGTGTTACGAAAGCAGATTTTATTCATACGCTTTATTCGGCTTACTTGATGAATGGATCAAACGCGGATTCTACGAGTCGGTTGAGCAAATGGCGGATAATGTTAAAAAAATCTGCGGACAAAATTCGTAAATAAAATAAAGAAGATCGCGTAATAACTGTCATTTATACATCACCTGTCCGATTTCTCAGTGACATATCTCAGCCGGTAAGCCTGTAATCAAATACTGCGTTTGTATATGTGGATTCATCCATTAATAGTTGCAGTCGCAATCTTCTTTTTTATATATGTAGACGATCCGAAGCACCTCCTTTCTCAGACACAGAAATTTAACAATGTTTTTTTGTGAAAAACGAAAAAAGGGCGGTTTTCTTAAGAGAAAAACTCTCTGAAAACCGCCCTGAAATAGCGTTCACCAGTCCGATTCCGCGCAGTAGGTCGAAATCGGCTAAAAATATCTTTTTGTTTTGAGACTTTTTGAGGCATGAAAAAAGCCCGAAATTCCTTGTAGAATCGGGCTTTTTGCCTCAAATATCTTTTAAGAGGCTTATACATGGAACGAGTTGACAAAAAGGATGCCACTTTTTCATCCCGACAAATTAGAATTTGTTGTATTTTGATTGTTGTATAAACCTCTCAATCAAGTCGAAATCACCCGACAGATAGCTCATATTAGGAACTTCGAAGGGATCCGTTTTTTAAGTTTTGTGATCTTAGCTTTATTCTTCATCCATACATTGAAACAATACCTGTATTCCGCCGTGACGAATTTTGCTCGCAATTCCTTCCAACGCAGAATCAATATTGTTTTCGTTCAAATACGAGCAAAAAGCTTTCCAACTACCAAACTTGTTTGTAAACGTAGTTGGTGAAATGAGCGTTCCATCCTCAAACCGAAGTTTCTCGAGAACCGTTTGGTTGATTTCATAATTATCGTTTTCTTTAACTAAGGATAATAGTAATTTTATAAGCGAATATATTGCAATTACTTCATCATTAGAATACCTTCTAGGCAAACCAGCTGCTGTTCTTGTTCTTCCAATTTCCAACAAAAAATTATCTATACTCCCCCATCGCCTTACATAATAAGATGATCTATATTCACTATATAAATCTATTTCTTTTACAGCGGGAGAATGTCCAAGTTTCGTTTCTAATTCAAAGTACGCACGCTTGAGCTGCTCCTTTGATATTCCACGCTCTATATTGGGGCGATCTCCACATTCTTTTTGCAACTTGGTCAAAGGATAATCATGAAATTGGTTATAAGGATACGAACTGTGTGCACGTATATCAGCGCCTGTTGGAACTCTATTTAAAAGATTTCTTATTCGTATATATTCCTTTCGAAGTTCTTCTTGGGAAAGCTTTGTCGTATATTTCGCATCACCTATTGAGGACAAAAAGCTTCCGTAATTCTTATATTTTTTTGTTATTAGATAGCGAATATTTGAATCAAGTTCATCTAACTTTGGGGTTCTACCTAGTTTCTTTTTTATTTCTTCATATCTTTCGATGAGATGATAATCAAAATCGTACACTAAGGCATTTTCATTAAACTGAGTAGTATAACCTTTTGGTGGAAATTCGGACAACTCGAAAAATTCTGATGCAAGAACAAGAATACAGTTATTTGCCTTTGCTAACGAAATTGCGGCTGCAGTAAATGAACTATGAGAGATAACTACACACCTATTACCTTTATATAGTTTTTGAGCTGCAATGACTTCTTGCACACACCTATTTCCTTGCGGTTTTACATGGTTTTTACATTGAATAACATACTTCGTTCCGTTGAGCGTTCCAATGATATCTGCACCATTATCCGTATTTTTTGTTAGGGTTAAATTTGAAAAATTTAGATCCACTAACTTTGAAAAGCAACGTTTTTCAAAGTCCAAGCCTTTTTCCTGATTTGTCATCACAATCACCCATCTTTCCGCGTTTATTATATCATACCTTCCAATAATTTTTTAATAATCTCTTCTAAATAAGCAAGGTAAAGGTTCACTTCTGCTCCCTTGCCCGAAAATGCCGATTGGCATCTTTTTATTTTCACTAAAATCCGAATTTCAAAAAAGTGAGGAAAACGGCGAAAAACGAAGAAAACCCGAGAAGATCTCGGGTTTTTCGACCGGCATCTTTTAAGACCGGAACACTTGGAGGCACCACCCGGAATCGGACCGGGGAATAAAGGTTTTGCAGACCTCTGCCTTACCGCTTGGCTATGGTGCCGTAAATTTGCTAATATATTATAGCAGAAACACATGTGTTTGTCAAGGGCTTTTCACAGTTTTCCGCAAATATTTTTGCAGTATTACAATTGATGTGAGACTGAAATCGTAAAAAGCATAGAAAAAGTGATTGAAACCAGATAAAATAGCCTTGCCCACAAGCAAATCTCACGGAAATGACTCAATCCATAAAAGTTTACGCCTTGACCTGCAAAAGTATGCTGAACACGGAGACCGCTGACGCGGCGCCCTGCGGGATTTGCTCGTTCGGCTTTTTTGTTACCGTTCTCACTCATCCCGCATGGCGTATCCTGCTCATTTTTCTCAATTATTTTTTAAAATGTTTGTCTCATATTCTGCGGTAATCAATTCAAATAATACGAAGAAACCGTATACTTCTTTTTGTTTAGAATAAACATTGCCGACAAAACCATGTATGCGACAATACCGCAATGTCCGCTGATAATATATCCGTTTCCGCGCGGATGATTGTCTGTGCTGTATTCTATGATTCGGTTTTCCGTAAATAAAAGAAGCAATTCATTCAGACGGGGAAGAGCAATACCCGATTTTTCGATAATGTCGTGTTTGGATGTGGGCGTGTCACATTCTAGCGATAAAATCAATTTTTGCCCATCCTCACTGCAAAGTTCTTTCATGATATCCATCGTCTCGGAGTTAGAAACCGAAAGCTTCTTGATAAGTTTCGATTGTATAACACAAACTATGCCCTCGTCGTCCCATATTTTCGTGCCGAACGAACCGATAATGCGAAGATTCCCGTGTTTTTTGTCCTCCTCTTGTATTTTGCGATTGCCCACTTCCGCAAAATAAATTCCTTTCCACATTTTCCACAAGTCCTCGCCGAGTTCACGATGAAGATTGCCTGTGTAGCCTGCCGCATCTGCTTTTGCCCAGATAAATTCAGTGCCAAGCTGTTCTATTCTTTCAGCCACGGCATTGATATCGCCGCTTGACTCGGTTTCGAGCAGCACATCTGCGGAAATTCCGTAGATGTCGCTTATCGCTTTCAGATTAAAACAGTCCGGCAGGCAATCGCCCGATTCCCATTTTGATATTGCCTGCGGAGATATGCCTATTTTTTCGGCGACATCTTCCTGCGTCATGCCGAGTCTCTTTCTGTGATTGCGGAGCTTTTCACCAAATAGTTTTTGATTCAACATATTTTTATCCTTTCTGCTTTTTTCAGATGGCCACCTTGTAATCAGATTATACCATATTGCTTTTTAAACTTGCAATAGTATTTTTATTGAATTTTATGCGATTCTCTCTACTGTAGGTTGAATTTTCAAGATTCGTGAGCGACCGGCGGCGGAATATCTTCTCAAACATGGCAACGAAAAACGGTCAGAATATCAAAACGCTGCCTGCCGAAACCGACAGACAGCGCCATAAAACTATATTTTTCTGCGAAACCCGAATTTTTATCCTGCGATATTATTCATACGCTTCCACGAGGCATTTTCCTTCAAGAAATTTCATGAAATTTGCCCGTTCCTCCGCGGAAGCAAAGCAAGACATAGGCAAAACATATGCCATGTTACTGCTCATATAAATATACATTGCCTTTTCGCCATCAACACAGACTCTTTCGACTGTCGAATATTTCTGCTCCGTCCTGCGCTCCGGAGTTGTTTCCGTAAAGCTTTCATCGGAAAATTCAAGCGAATAAGAGGGCGAATATCTCAAGGTTCCCGCCTTTTGCATCCGCTTTATCGAATTCTTTATGCTTGAAAAAAAGAAACGGGGGATGAAAAATTGCAATATCGCAGTCACGACAACCATGATTGCCGCATAAATCAGCGAAAAAGCCGAAAACTCGGATACAAACATTATGGTAGCGGCGATAAGCAGCAAAAGCCCTGTAATGCTTATTCTGAATGCTTTTATCCCTTTCTTTCCGTATGGCGATTTCAAAGCATGAAATCTGTTGAAATCGAGATAATCTTTTTCCGTGAGGCTGACATCAAATCTGAATTCCATAGCAGTATCCCTTCATCGTTATTCGGAGATGCGGAAAAGCTTTCGCGCATTTTCAGCCGTTATGCGTGCCACGGTATCAACATCGACGCCGTGCAGCTCGGCTATCTTTTCAGCGGTATAATGTATATATCCGCTGTGATTTGTTTTGCCGCGCATGGGGACAGGAGCGAGATACGGCGCGTCTGTCTCTATGAGCAGGCGGTCAAGAGGAGTAGCTTTTGCTGCCTCATGGGTTTTTGCCGCGTTGGTAAAAGTCACGACGCCCGAGAAAGAGAGATACCATCCGAGCCTGATATATTCACGCGCCATTTCGGCACTGCCGCTGTAGCTGTGCATTACCCCACGAACACGCGGATGTGCTTTTACCGTTTCAAAAACATCGGAATGTGCCTCTCTGTCATGGATTATAACCGGCATATCAAGCTCCTCCGCGAGCTGCATCTGCGCCTCGAAAAAGCGCTTCTGCACATCCTTTTCCGAGAAATCATAATGATAATCAAGTCCTATCTCGCCGATGGCGACGACCTTCTTTTCTCGGCAGAGCAGACGCAGGCGTTCAATTTCATCACCAAGGGAAGGGAAGCGCATACATTCGCTCGGGTGTATACCCGCGCTTGCATACATATGAGGATATCTCGCCGCAGTGGCAATGCATTTTTTTGCATCATCATTATCTGTGGCAACGCAGATTATCCCGCATATATCGGAGGCGAAAAGCTCATCTGTGAGCGCGAAATTGCCGGCGAGCTTTTCGTCGGTATAATGCGCATGTGTATCAAAAAATCTTTCCATTTTCGCTTATTTTGCCGCTTTTCTTGCTTCATTATCGGCGGCGATGCGCTCGAGCATTTTTGCTTCGTCTATACGCGCGAAAAGCACGCCTACGTCGTTTACTTCCTTGCCCGCTTCAAGCATACCGAAGGTTGCTGCGCAGTCAATACCTGTATTCTCGGCATTAACCGCGTGCAGTATCTTCTCGCAGGTTTCGGGCATAACGGGCGCGAGCAGAACCGCGGAAATGCGGAGTGACTCAAGCAGATTATAGATGACGGTTTTCAGCCTGTCAGCCTTGGCTTCGTCCTTGGCAAGCGACCACGGCGTTGTTTCGTCTACATATTTATTTGCGCGGCGGAGCAGGTCGAAAACAGAGGCGATGGCATCGGCGATATGATAGCTTTCCATATTTTCCGTGAAGCCATCGTAAGCCGCCTTTGCCGCGGCGATGAGTTCATCATCGGGTTCGCCTTTTTCCGCAGGCGCGGGGATAACGCCGCCGAAATATTTCTTTGTCATGGAAACGGTTCTCGAAACGAGATTTCCGAGTGTATTTGCAAGATCCGTATTAAAAACGGAAATTACGGATTCATAGGTGATACTGCCGTCGGAGGCATAGGGCGTCTCCGCGAGCAGATAGTAACGCACGGCATCAAGCCCGAAATAATTCACCGCGTCGTCGGGATAGATGATATTACCCTTGGATTTGCTCATCTTATCGCCGCCGAAAAGAATCCACGGATGCGCAAAAATTTTCTTCGGCACAGGCTCTCCGAGAGCCATGAGAAATGCGGGCCAGTAAATCATATGGAAACGGATGATATCCTTTCCTATCACATGGAGGTCGCAGGGCCAGTATTTCTTGTAGAGCTCGGAAGGATTTTCGGGGTCATAGCCGAGCGCGGAAATATAATTGGGCAGCGCATCGAGCCATACATAAACCACATGCTTCGGGTCAAAGGGGACAGGCACGCCCCATTTTATCGTAGAGCGCGTGACGCAGAGGTCCTGTATACCCGGCTTGATGAAATTGTTTATCATCTCTTTCTTGCGCGATTCCGGAACGGCAAAATCGGGGCATTCCTCATAGAATTTCTCTATGCGCTCCTGATATTTGCTCATTCTGAATTTATAGGCTTCCTCACTGGAATGAACGAGCGGTCTGCCGCAGTCGGGGCAAACGCCGTCCGGCGCCTGAGTTTCCGTGAAATACGATTCGCAAGGCACGCAGTAAAGTCCGTCATAAGTGGTTTTGTATATATCGCCCTGCTCATAAAGCTTGGTGAAAATCTTCTGAATGCATTTCACATGCTCTTCGTCTGTAGTGCGGATGAATTTATCATAGCTTGCGCCCATCAGCGCCCAGATATCTTTGATTACTGCGACGACTTCGTCCACATACTCCTTCGGCGAAACACCCTTTGCCGCAGCGAGGTCCTCTACCTTTTGCCCGTGCTCGTCCGTGCCCGTGACGAAGTAGACATCATAGCCCTGCTCGCGTTTGAAGCGCGCTATAGCGTCCGCCGCCACGATATCGTAAACATTGCCGATATGCGGCTTTCCCGAAGCATACGGGATAGCCGTGGTCAAATAAAATTTTCCATTGTTATTCATTTGTATTATGTCCTGCCTTTTCAGTTATTTCTTTCATAAACCATAATGCCGGAAACGATAACCTTCTGTATTCCGAGGCGTTCGTCGCATATGACGATATCCGCTGATTTGCCAACATCGAGAGAGCCTGCCCTGTCGTATATGCCTGCCATTTCCGCGGGGGCTTTTGTCGCGCAGAGAAGTGCTTTTTCAAGAGGAATATCGCAGAAGCGCATCAGATTCAGTATCGCGCTCGGTATATCGAGCGCACTGCCGACTATAGTTCCTGCGCTTGTGCATGCCTTTCCTCTGAACAGAGTGAACGGAATGCCGTTCATATCGTAGTCACCGTCGGGAAGACCTGCCGAGGGGATTGAGTCTGTTATCAGTACGAATTTATCGCCGAAGCGGAGCTTTGCATTGTATGCCGCCTCGACTGTTTCCGGTGCGAGATGGATGCCGTCGCAGATAAACTCGGCGAAAGCCGCGGTGGCAAGCGCCATGCCGGAAGCTCCCGGCTCACGATGGCGAAAAGCCGACATCGCATTGAATGTATGCGTAAACGAAACGGCACCGTCGGCGAGTGCGCGGCGCACCGTTTCCGCATCGGCTCCGGTGTGACCTATGCCGACGCTGCCACCGCTGCGCACTATCTTGTTTATCACACCCTCGCCCTTGTCATCATGCTCGGGCGCTATCGTGAAATGCGCATGGAGCGGAGCTATGCGCTCGATAATCTGCGAGATTTCGTCAAAATGCGGCTCACGGATAAATGATTCCGTGTGGCAGCCGCGCTTTTCCTTATCTATATAAGGTCCCTCTACATGAATACCCGCGAATTTCGCGCCGCCTGCGGCACTTTTTATCGTATCTATTGCGCGGTATATCTTATCGAGAGGTGCTGTCATCACGGTAGGGTACATCGTGGTGACGCCTGTTTTTGCATATTCGAGAGCGAGCGCGTTCATCTCGGAGGTATCTGCCTCCATTATGTCTATGCCCATGCGCCCGTGCGTATGCAGGTCAATAAATCCGGGGAGCACATAGGCGCCCGCCGCATCTATCGTTTTCAGCGCGATGCCCTTGCCGCAGATGACATCATCAAAATAGAGCGTCCTCTCTTCAAAGGCACACTTTTCGGTATTGTAAACCTTTCCGCCGATAATTCTTGTTTTCATAGGCATTCCTCACTTATACACTTGTATATTATAAATTATACGAATGTATAACATTATATTTCCAGTTTTTCTTATATTAGTATACCATATTTTTCTGCATATTACAAGGGAATTTGCGTTTTTTCTATTTTTTCATGACCTCGGCGTAGACTTCACTTTTGGCAAGCCCTCTGTCGGAAGCCACGGCTTTTATCGCGTCTTTTTTCGTCATGCCGAGCGAGATATAATGCTCCGTGTGCTCCTCCATGCTCATGCCGGACCAGAAAGCTTCCTCGCGCACATCATCCTCGGAGGCACCCTCAAGGATAAGCACATATTCACCGCGCGGAGCCTTTTCCTCATAGTATTTCATCGCGCCCGAGACCGTCGTGCGGATGACCTCTTCATTCAGTTTTGTCAGCTCGCGGCAGAGCGAGAGCCGCCTGTCGCCGAGCACGGCGAAGATATCGGCGAGCGTGCCGACAAGCTTATGCGGAGCTTCATAGAGGATAACGGTGCGGCGCTCGTTTTTCAGCGCCTCGAGCGATTTTCTGCGTTCGGCTTTAGCAGTGGAGAGAAACCCCTCAAAAACAAAACGCGAGGTAGGCAGTCCCGAGACGGCAAGCGCCGATACCGCGGCGCACGCGCCGGGGACTACGCATACGGGAATGCCTCTCTCGGCGCAGAGACGGACGATATCCTCCCCCGGATCGCTTATCGCGGGCATGCCTGCATCGGTTATCAGCGCACAGGAGGCACCGTCCTCTATCCTGCGGACTATCTCTTCGCCGCGTTCGCGCTTGTTATGCTCGAAGTAGCTTACCATCGGCTTTTTGATGCCGAAGTAGGAGAGAAGTCTGCCGCTGTTGCGTGTATCCTCCGCGGCAACGAAATCCACCTCGGAGAGTGTTTTCAGCGCGCGCTCGGAAATATCGGCGAGATTGCCTATCGGCGTGCCGACGAGATAGAGCGTTTTTGCCTTGGTTTTATTTTTCTCCGTTTCGGGAGATATATATTTTTCAGGGCTTTTTATAGAACTCATGAAAGTCTCCGTTTTCGTAAATGTATTTCATTTCATCTGTGTAATTTGCCTGAGTCATGTCAGTTATACTTTTGTATATAATCAGCGGGCGGGTGGTGAAAACACCTGCCGCAGCTCCCTTTTTTCCCTCTGTGAGCACGAGGCAGGGAACATGGGAGACCGTCGGATAGACGAGGGTCAGCCGCTTCGGCTCAAGCGAATTTTCGCGCATGGCGCAGATGAGATCGCCGAGTCTGTCCGGTCGGTAGACAGCGCAGAAAAGCCCGCCGAAGCGAAGCAGGCGCGATGCGCAGGCGCAGAAATCGTATATACTGCCGTGAAGTTCTCTGCGCGAAATTCTGTCCGCCGCGTTCTCGTTTGCCTTGCCCGAGTCCGCTTTCAGATACGGCGGATTTGAAAAAACGACGCTGTACCTGCCGTTATATTCCGCAGGGATATCGCGTATATCGGAATGCAGGATGCGCACCTTGCCGGAAAGACCGTTTTCCTCGACATTTTTCGCCGCTACGGCAAAAATATCATCCTGCAATTCAAAAGCGTCGATATCGCGCATTTTGCCCGATGAGGCGCAGAGCAGCGAGATAACACCCGAGCCCGCGCCCAGCTCGCACGCTTTTTCCTTGCAGGAGCGCATATAGGCATAGAGCAGATACGCGTCCGTACCGAAGGCAAGTGAGCCTTTTTTCTGGAAAAGAGAGAGATTTTCGTTTATTTTTTCATTATATATATCCATTTCCGCCTCACTCTCTGTTCTGACGGAATATCTCAAATGCGATGACGGAAGCCGCCGATGCCGCCGATAGCGCCGCAGGGAAGTCCCTGCCGTAATCAAGCTCGATTATCTCATCGGCAACCTCGAGCGCCGCCTTTGTATTTCCTCTCCGCTCGCCGCCAACGGCAAGGAGCAGGGGAAATTTCAGAGCACAATCATAGATACTTCGGCTTTTTTCGCTCTTGTCGGCAACGGCAAATTTATATCCCGCCGCACGAAAAGCCTTTGCCGTTTCGGCGAAATCCTCCGAGACGCGCATATCAAACATCTCGGATGCGCCGGCTGACGCGCGGGCAACTATGCCGGAGACGCCTGTCCAGTTGTGATTTTCGAGGATGATTCCCGTCACGCCCGCCGCATAGAGCGAGCGCAGGCAATAGCCGAAATTATACGGGTCCTCGATGCCCTCGAGCATGACATAGAAGCCTTTTTCCGGCAGGTTTTCCGCGCTTGCCGCGGGGAAGCTTCTGGGAGAGCAGACGGCGAGAATACCGCCGTGGCTTGTCCCGAGGGCGAGAGCCTCTATTTCCTCTGCCGCCACCGGCAAAACAGGAAAGCCGTATTTATACCCCATGGCACGAAGATAGGAAAGCTCCTTTGCTCTCGTTTTTCCCCGCGCCTCATCGTATATTATCTTTTCTATTTTTCTGTCGTTCACTCCGCTCTCGGCACCGCGTATCACGGCACGGACCGAGATCATGCCCTCCATTATATCGGAGGCGGTGAACTTTACGGCTTCCTTTTTTGCCATGCCTTATGTCCTTTACCTTGTCTTATTTTAATTCGGATATGAAATTTTTGTTTTCGCGCATACGGCTGAGCATCAGCGCGAGCTCCTCATGAGAGATGATATTCTGCGGGCGGAGCGTCCCGTCGGGATAACCGATGATTATGCCGTATGCCACAACGCGCTTCATCGCCGCACGGAAGGCTTCGTTTGTATCCTCAAAATCGGGGAAACTTTCCGCCTTGCTGCTCGATATGTATGATGAGCAGAGTGCCGAGGCGATATATGAAGCTTCCTCGCGCGAAACGCCCTCTGTCGGCGCAAAGCGGTATCCGCTTCCGTCGGCATAAAGCGGGAAGAGACCTCTTGCCACGGCGGCGCGCACATATGGCAGATACTGCTCGCTTATCATATCGGCGTCGCTTACCGGCAACTTGTAGTCATTATATTTCTTTTCATCTATACCGAGATATTTCACCATTGCGCGAGCCATATATTCCCTCGTGACACCGCTCTCGGGATAGAAATATGTCTTGTCGCCCCTCACAAAATATTCGAGCACGCCGTCCTTGCAGAGAAGATCGATTTCGTTTTTTGCAAAGCTTTCGCCGATATCGCACGGGGACACATAGTCGGAAGCGGTGATGTCGCCGCCGAGAACGAAAATGCCGATGAGTACTATCAGCAGTGCGCCGACGAATATGCCGGAGAAAACGGGTAGATTTTTTTTCATAGATTTTTCACCTCACGAATAATATATTCTGTTTAGAATATACCACACGGAGCGTGCGAAAACACTCACAATCGCGGGGAGAAAAATATATGTTTCGGTATTCTTTTCAGCGACCCTGTCGCATTTTGACCTGCTTTGCGAAAGCGGGCCTCGATTTTTTCGATATGGTGCGCAGGCGGGTGAGAATTTCGCTTTTCTGCTCTCCCGTGAGCTTCCTTCCGCGAGAGGAAAGCTGCTGCAATTTGTCTACCGCCTGCGTGGGCTTGAGTATCTTATCGTTCTTAAAGACAAAGGAAACTCTCGGCGATGTGAATACGACAAAGCCGTATACGGGCGGGGCGAAAGGCATATTTTTCAGCGCCTCCTTGACCGCGGCGGCATGCCTGTCGTTCTGAAGAAAAGGATTGCGGAAATCCAGCTCCTTTATTTCGCCCGAGCGCGTGACGGCATTTTGCCGCCATGTCTGCGCGCCTTCGGGATTTTCTATCCTGCCTATCATGCTTTTTATTTCGATGACGGCGACGCATGTGGGAAGAACGATGATATTATCTATTTCCGTATATCGCTTGCCCGCCGAGGTATAAACGGGAAGCACGGCGTTGGAAATGACATTTTTCATACCGAAATACGAGCAGAAAAGTGCCGTCGCCGCATCCTCGGAGGCTACGCCGTAGGAGAGAATTTTCTTTCGCGTCACATATGAGCTGATGAAAAGAGACAGCTTTAAAAGTCCGTATGCCGCGAGTACAAAAACGGCACACATTATAAAAGGAATGATTTTTTCCATTTTGCAAGCCTCCCTTCTGCTTTAATATTCAGTATATCATAAAAATGTGAACATATCAAGTGATTTTCCGATTATTTATTTTGCGGCAAAATCGCTTTTTTCAATTTAACTATTGACAAATTCCGTAGGAATAGTATAATAAGTATGAAAAATCATACTAAATACATTAGGGAGGCAATATGGAAAAGAAAGCGGAAAAGCTGATGGATGTGGCAAAAATAGGGGCAAAAGGGCAGATTGTGATACCGAAATCCATGCGCGACATGTTCGGGCTTCGCCCGGGAGATACGCTTCTGTTGCTTGCGGATGAAAGTCGCGGCATCGCCATGAACAAGCTGGATTTGATTACGGACGCCGTGGAAAAAGCGATGATGGGCGAGCCTACGGCAGACGAGAAAAGGTTTGCCGCAGAGCTGAAAACCGTCGTCGAGAGCAATATTACGACAGTGGAGGACGAAAAGCGTTTTGCCGACGAATTCAGAACGCTTTCAAAGGAGAAAGAAAAATGACTGCGATACAAACATCGGCACTGACAAAAAAATACAAGGATTTGACGGCTGTAAACGCACTTGACCTCGCGATAGACGAGGGCGAGCTTTTTGCTCTGCTCGGAGTAAACGGCGCCGGAAAATCCACGCTTATAAAAATGCTCTCCTGCCTTGCAAAACCGACCTCCGGAGACGCGAGGATATTCGGGCACAGCATAATAACGGAAGCTCACGAGGTAAAAAAGCTTATAAATGTATCTCCGCAGGAGACGGCTGTCGCGCCGAACCTCTCGGTGCGCGAAAATCTGGAATTTATCGCGGGCATCTACGGTGCAAAAAATCCGTGGGAAAGCGCTTCCCGCGAGATAGAAGTGATGGGGCTTTCCTCCGTCGCGGGCAAGAAAGCAAAAACGCTTTCGGGCGGCTGGCAGAGGCGACTCAGCATCGCGATGGCTCTGATATCGGAACCGAAGCTGCTTTTTCTCGATGAGCCGACGCTGGGGCTTGATGTTATCGCAAGGCGCGAGCTGTGGAACGTGATAAAAAAGCTGCGCAGTCGCACGACGGTCATACTCACGACGCATTATCTCGAGGAAGCGGAGAGTCTCTCGGACAGAATAGGTATAATGTCGCATGGTTCGCTTGTCGCCTGCGGCACGGCAGAGGAACTGGTCGCCCTCTCGGGAAAGGGAAATTTCGAGGATGCTTTCGTTGCACTGGCGGGAGGTGAAAAAGCATGAAAAGAATGCTTGCCTTTTCACGGAGAAATGCAAAGGAGATACTGCGCGACGGCGTGACGCTCTTTTTCGGCATAGCTTTCCCGCTGATACTGCTGCTTCTCATGACAGCTATTCAGGCGAATGTCCCCGTTGAGATTTATAATATCGAAAGGCTCGCGCCGGGTGTTGCCGCCTTCGGACTGTGTTTCCTTTCGCTTTTTTCGGCTATGCTTATCTCCAAGGACAGGACAACATCGTTTCTCATGAGGCTTTATTCATCGCCGATGACCCCGTCGGATTTTATCCTCGGCTATACATTGCCGCTCGTGCCGATGGGCATAGTGCAGAGCGCCGTATGCTTCTTCGTGGCAACGATATTCAGACTTCCCGCGAGTGTGAATATCCTGCTTGCGATAGTCGTGCTTATCCCATCGGCTCTGCTCTATATCGCAATAGGACTGCTCTGCGGCAGTCTTATGAACGACAAGCAGGTGGGCGGAATATGCGGCGCATTGCTGACGAATGTTTCAGGCTGGCTCTCGGGTGTCTGGTTTGACCTCGCGCTTGTCGGCGGCGCTTTTGAAAAGATAGCGTGTGCGCTTCCTTTTGTGCATGCAGCCGATGCCGCAAGAGCCGCGATAGCGGGCGATTATGCCGCAATCCCGACGCATATAGCCGTCGTGCTTGCATACGCGGTCGTGATATACATACTTGCCGTGGTCATCTTCAGGAAAAAGATGAAGATGTGAGTTTGCAGAGATAAATCACAGTATTGTGCAGGATTTACACAATACTGTGATTTTTTTGTATAGAGAACTCCGACGAAGGAGGAGTTCTCTCGAAAACCACCCGCTAAGCGGGTGGTTCCAAAGAGGCTTTTGCCGATGAGCAATCCCGCCGCAGCGGTGGCTCCCTTGTGCAAAGGGAGCTGTCGCCGCAGGCGACTGAGGGATTGTTTCTGTCATGTGAATTTTGCAATCCCTCCGCCTCGCGTTGCTCGGCACCTCCCTTTACACAAGGGAGGCGAAAAGTAGTTGTTGTCGCATTTGCGACTGCAGTGCAAATTTGCAAATGTCAGACTTTTTCAGAGGGCTTTCAGCCCTGCCGGCACCATGCCCTTATAGGGCTGAGCAAGCCACCGGCTTAGCCGGTGGTTATGACTACACACAGGGGGGGAGAGGTTCTTTATGGTTTTGCATTGGACGGCGACGGTGCCGACCCGAAAGATATATAAAGAGAAAAGTTACTTGAGGTTATTTTTGTTGGTGAAGCGGACAATGGCTTCTTCACCTTTGCCGCGGCAAGCCGGCATTGCGCGAAAATCAGCACAATGCTGTGAATTATTGCATACAGAAAGATATAATATGCTAAAAACAATATATTTTCACTACATTTTTGGCAAATAATGCTTATCAGTTTTTTACAACATTATAAAAAATAATCCGAAATCTATTGACAATTCCGTGCGCGTGTGATATCATAAATTTGTAATTGCATGATTTGCCTATTATACTTTGCGGAGATGCTTTTAATGAACAGAGATAATATAAATAAAAATTCCAAGCATCCTATCGTATCCGGCAGGATACTTCTTGTCGGGCGTAAATGGCGCCTTTTTATGATAGATGCGCTCTGCTATTTTGCAGTATTTTTCACCATGTACGGAATAAGCTCAATACGCGGTAATGACGGAAGCATGGGCGTAAAAAAGCTTTTGATTTGCGCTCTTCTGATGTGGGGATTTCCTTTCGCGACAAGGCTTATCATCGGTTCGTATAATTTCGTCTGGAGATATGCCAATTACAGTGCGTATCTGCGGATAGTTTTTGCCGATGCCATAGGCGGTGCGGCGGCACTGCTTGTGACAAAGCTTACGGGTTGCTCGATCGGCTTCTGGTGCAGTGTTTCGGTTATATCCGTTTCCTGTGTGGCTACACTGTCATCACGTTTTCTCTATCAGTTTATCTACAGAAATTCAAATGTGCGCGAGCATGAGGAAGAGGCGCCTTCGCATAAGATAGGTGTTGCCATAGTAGGCGCAGGAAGAGTCGGCGCACTTCTCGCGGATGAGCTGCTCTGCAATCCGAAATCGCATTATACGCCTGTCTGCTTTGTGGACAAAAACAGCGACAAGATCGGATCTGTCATAAACGGCGTGCCTGTTTATGAAGAGGGCAGGGAAACGATAAACCGCATGAAAAATCTCCCGATACAGGAGGTTTTCATTGCCATTCCGGATATATCAAACGAAACGGCAAAGTTGCTGTATGATATGTACAGCACTACAGGCTGTAAGGTAAAGCTTTATGATTTTCCGCTTATTGAGGTCGGAGAGGGAAATGCAGATGTTGTTCCCGAAAAACGTGTGCTTCGCGAATTTAAAATAGAGGATCTGCTTTTCCGCAAATCAATTGATATAGAAAAAACACATATGGCGGATTTCTATTCCGGAAAGACCGTGCTTGTAACGGGAGGCGGAGGCTCCATAGGCAGTGAGATATGCCGCCAGATAGCGAAGCTGAAGCCGAAAAAACTGATTATCCTCGATATCTATGAAAACAACGCATACAATATTCAGCAGGAACTTATCCGCAAATACGGAAAGGCGCTTGACCTCTCGGTTGAGATAGCTTCCGTGCGTGACAGGGCAAGACTGGACAGCATTTTTGCCGAATATCGACCGGATATCGTATTTCATGCGGCGGCACACAAGCATGTGCCCCTTATGGAGCACAGCGGCTGTGAGGCGATAAAGAATAATGTCCTCGGTACATACAATACAGCCGATATGGCAGAGAAGTACGGCACCGCGAAGTTTATCCTGATTTCCACCGATAAGGCGGTAAATCCGACCAATATCATGGGTGCCTCCAAGCGTATGTGCGAAATGATAGTGCAGTGCCGCACCGACAGCAAAACCGCTTTTGCGGCTGTCCGCTTCGGAAATGTGCTCGGAAGCAACGGCTCCGTTATCCCGCTTTTCAAGAGTCAGATAGCTGCAGGCGGACCGGTGACTGTCACCGATAAGCGCATAATCAGATATTTCATGACTATCCCCGAGGCGAGTCAACTCGTGATGGAGGCGGGCGTAAAGGCATCGCGCGGCGAGCTTTTTGTGCTTGATATGGGTGCTCCTGTCAAAATTCTTGATCTTGCCGAGAGCATGATACGCATATCGGGCTTCACACCTTATGTCGATATAGATATCAAGGAAATCGGTCTGCGCCCCGGCGAAAAGCTCTATGAGGAGCTTCTCATCAAGACGGAAAACTTAAGCAAGACGGATAATAAGCTCATTTTCATCGAAAAGGATGCGCCGCTTTCGCGCGATGAGGTGGAGGGCAAGATAGAAATTCTCCGCCGCGCTGTCGACGAAAGTAAAAACGGTATTTCCTCCGAAAAGATAAAGGAGGCACTCAAGGCGACCGTACCCACATACAGAGACCCTGATGAGGTCAATCTCGAGGCGGAGAAATCCGAAGAGATGATGCTGGCAGAGCATGAACAGCATGAAAAAGCTCTCGCGCTTTCCGCAATGCGCTGAAACACAATAATATTTGCCTCGGCGAGAGCCGAGGCATTGCCTTAGATAAGGAAAATTTTTATGAAAGAGATATATGAAAAGCTCGTTTCCCTCTCGGATGAGGGCTATAAAAAATTTCATTCGGCGCTGATACCGGATATCCCGCCCGAGCGCATAATAGGCGTCCGTGTGCCGCTCCTCCGTTCTATGGCAAAGGAAATATCGGTCACACCGGAAGCGGAAGCTTTTCTCTCGGAACTGCCGCATGAATACTACGAAGAAAATAATCTGCATGCCTTTCTGCTCGAAAGGATAAAGAACTATGACCTGCTGATAGCGAAGCTGGAGCGTTTTCTGCCGTATATCGACAACTGGGCGACCTGCGACGGTCTGCGCCCGAAGGCGCTCGGCAGATATCCGCATAAAACGGCGGAAAAAGCGCTTGGTTGGATGAAGAGCGATCATACCTATACCGTGCGCTACGGTATAGGCACGCTGATGAATTTTTTCCTCGGGGAATACTATGCTCCGGAATATCCCGAGGCGGTCGTCGCTGTGAAAAGCAACGAATACTATATAAATATGATGCGTGCATGGTATTTTGCAACGGCACTTATCGGGCATTATGACGATATAGTAAAAATCCTCGAGACAGGCAGGCTCGATACCTTCACGCACAACAAAACGATAAGCAAGGCTCGCGAGAGCTACCGCATCACCCCCGAGAAGAAGGAACATCTGAAAACACTTCGAAAGTGAACATAAAAATGCCGCCTTTTTCGGGCGGCATTTTTGATAAATCCGGTGGTTTATTTTGTTATATACACCACAGTAAGGCTCACGGGGAGCTTTACTGTGAGCTCATTTGAGGATGTTTCGCTCTTTGCGGAATATGAAAACGAGAAATTACCGGAGAAGTCGAGCATATCGTTTTCATATATGCTCCTGTCGTAGAGCGCTATGCCGAGCCATGGATAATCGCTGACCGTCAGATCTCCCTTGCCCTCGCCGTAGGTATTTTCGCCTGCGGCGACAGTTACTCTCCACTCATAGCTTTCGCCCGCCTTTATCTCCCATATGTCTATCATCTCGGGGCATTCTTTGCCGAAGCTGTCGGTGGAGTGAAGCGCGTGTCCCTTGCCGTCGGAGAGGGAAAACGCTATCTCATGATTGTGATTTGCTCTTCCGTTTTCACGGCAGGCTGTGGGCAGAAACTGCCAAAACGATTTTTCCGAGGTGTTTGTCACTTTCACATCGGCGCGGAAAAACTCATTGCTTTTCACATAGAAATCCTTACCGAGCGTCTCGCTGGAATAGCCGTATACCGTGACTTCGAGCGTGATGCCGTTCGGAGCTTCGCTGACGGAGAATGTCCGCTGCACTCTCACTTCATCGGCAGGCGCGACAGCGGGCGGCTCGGTGACGGATGCAGAGGACTCCGAGGAAGTTGTTTCATTATTAGACTCGGAGGTTGCAGAGGTTTCTGCGGTGGTTTGTGTTGCCTTGGTTGATACCGATGTTGTGCGCTGCGTTGTGGCTTCGGGCTTGCCTGCACAGGCGGAAACGCCTGCCGCCAGAATCATTGCAAGTGCGAATGCGAAAAATTTTTTCATGGGCTTCTCTCCTTTTCTTATTTTTCTTTTCATAAAGTATATAGAAAAACCATGGCTTTCGCAGAAAAATTAAAGTAAAAATTTTGTGTAGCAAAAAAGCGATGCCGGAGCATCGCTTTTTTCTGTTATCTTATGTCTACGGTAACTCTCTTGCCGCAGTTATTAGCCGCGACCTTCATCACCTGTCTTATCGCCTTGGCAATTCTGCCTCCGCGACCGATGACTTTTCCCATATCGTCGGGAGCAACGGAAAGCTCCAGAACCACAGTTCCGTTTTCGGTTACTTTTTCCGCTACGGTGACGGATTCGGGGTCATCTACTATGGCGCGAGCCATATCTGCGAGTGTCTCGCTGAGATTAACCATTGCGCTTCTCCGATTATTCGGTTACGCCGGCTTTCTTGAGAACGCTCTTTGCTGTTTCTGTGGGGAGAGCGCCTTTTTCAAGCCATGCCTTAGCTTTTTCAGCATCAATTTTGATATCGGCGGGATTTGTGAGAGGGTTATAGTAACCGATTTCCTCTATAAATCTGCCGTCGCGGGGATAACGGGAATCCGCTACCACTACGCGGTAAAAGGGAGCTTTCTTCGCGCCCATTCTTCTGAGTCTGATTTTAACTGACATTTTTTGATTCCTCCGTAAAGAATTTATGATTTTATTTGTTTTTTATAAAAATTCAGCCGGCGTATCGCCTCTGACTATTTATACTTAAATTTTGAAGGGCATCTTGCCGAAGCCTTTTTTCTTATTTCCCGCAAACTGCTTCATCATCTTGCTCATCTGGTCAAACTGCTTGAGCAGGCGGTTTATATCCTCAACGCTTGTACCGCTTCCCGCGGCAATGCGCTTTTTTCTCGAGGAGCTGATAATCTCGGGCTTTTCGCGCTCGGCAGGCGTCATCGAAAGGATTATCGCCTCGGTGCGGTCGAGCATCTTCTCGTCTATTTTAGCATCCTTGATGGCGCTTTGCTTGACGCCGGGCATCATTCCGAGAATGGATTCTATACTGCCCATATTGCGTATCTGCGAAAACTGGTCGAGATAATCGGTGAGTGTGAAGCGGGATTTGCGGAGCTTTTCCTCAAGCTCTGCCGCCTTTTTCTCGTCGAAGTTCTTTTCGGCTTTCTCTATGAGCGAGAGCATATCGCCCATGCCGAGTATGCGCGATGCCATTCTGTCGGGGTGGAAAACCTCGATATTATCGAGTTTTTCGCCCACGCCGATGAATTTTATCGGCTTGCCCGTGACATATCTTATCGAGAGAGCGGCGCCGCCTCGCGTATCGCCGTCCAGCTTCGTCATGACAACGCCCGTGATATCGAGCTTTTCATCAAAAGCCTTGGCTACATTGACGGCGTCCTGACCTGTCATCGCGTCGACGACGAGGAGTATCTCGGAGGGCTCCGTTTCCTTTTTGATATCGAGCAGCTCGTCCATCATCGCTTCGTCGAGATGCAGTCGGCCCGCGGTATCAATGAAAACCATATCGTAGCCGTTTTTCTCGGCATGACGGACGGCGTTCCTTGCTATTTTAACGGGCGAAACCTTGTCGCCCTCGGTATAAACCGGTATCCCGAGCTTATCGCCGACTATCTGCAACTGGGTTATCGCGGCGGGTCGGTAAACATCGCATGCGGCAAGAAGCGGATTTTTGCCCTGCCTCTTGAAAAGCCCCGCGAGCTTTCCGCTCTGTGTGGTTTTACCCGCGCCCTGCAAGCCCACCATCATGATGACCGTAGGCGGCTTGGAGGCGATTTTTATCTTTGATTCCGTGGAACCCATCAGAGCTGTCAGCTCTTCGTTTACTATTTTTATAACCTGCTGATATGGAACAAGGCTCTCGAGAACCTCGCTTCCGACGGCACGCTCGGTTACCTTGCCGACAAACTCCTTTACAACCTTGAAGTTTACATCCGCTTCAAGCAGCGCCATCTTGACGGCGCGCATGCCCTCTTTTACATCGGATTCCGTGAGCTTGCCCTTGTTTCTGAATTTTTTGAAAGCTTCAGCGAGCTTTTCCTGCAAACCGGCAAACATATATATTCTCCATCGGGGCTATCTTTTTAATTTGCCCTCAAAAATCAGATTTTCATTTCTTCAAGCGCGGCGAGCGCTTCTTTTGCTTCTTTTTCGGTAAGAGCGGAGAGCTTCTCCGCGGCTTTTCTTCTTGCCGCCTCAAGCTCCGAGAGCTTCTTTACGAAGCCGAGCTTTTCTTCATACATTGTGAGCGCACGGCGCGCCTTGTCTATCCTGTCGCGCACGCCCTGCCTTGTGATTCCCGCATTTTCCGCTATTTCGGAAAGGGATAGGTCATCGCAGTAGTATTGCTCGAACATATCGCGCTGATTTTCCGGCAGAAGCTCGCCGTAGGTATCAAAAAGAAGATTCAGCGACAAATCCTTCTCAAACATACTGCCTCCGTACTGTAAAGCAAATCGCTTTACAATGATATCATAAAGCCTCCTTTTTGTCAAGAGTTATTTTGAGAAAAAATAATTTTTTTAAGAAAAGCTCTTGCCATGCGGCTTTTTGCGCGCTATAATAGCTCTGTAATCTGTAAATATAAAAAGACAAGTGAGTTTTGATTTATGCCCGAGTTTATCACAAAATTTTTTGCCCCGATACAGCTTATCGGATATGTAGGCACGGCTTGTTCGCTTATCTCCTATCAATGCAGGAAGAACAGAAACTATTTTCTTTTTCAGGCGGGGTGCGGACTTTCGTTTGCGCTCCAGTTTGCACTGCTTCATTCGTATGCGGGAATGCTGCTCAATATTTTCAGCATAATGCGCGGAGTCATTTTCGCGCTCGGAGAAAAGTGCAGAAAACGGGGATACTTTGTGCTTATAGAAGCGTGCTTTGCGCTCTCGTGCATTCTGGCGTGTCTTGCTTTCGGCGAGAAATGGTGGATAGCGCTGATTCTTTTCGCGGCACAGGGCGGCGGCACGGTTGCCATGTGGACGCACAACGGAAAGACGATGCGCATAGCCCAGCTATGTCTTGTTTCGCCGATGTGGATAGTGAACAATATCTATTATTTCTCGATAGGCGGCATACTCTGCGAGGTTTTCAATATGGTTTCAGTCATTATTTCGTTTGTGCGCTTCGGCAAAACAGGCTATGATAATACCTGACAAAGCATAATATTCGGGTCGTCATCGGCGAAAATGCCGAGGGCGACCTTTTCAATTCTCAAAAATAGACAAATTCTTCTTGATTTTGACAGTGAGATATATTATAATATCTATGTATATATAACTATAATGAGAGGTCTTTGTTTGCGAGATGGAAAGCGGGAAGAAGAGAATCATAACCGAAGCTGAAATGGAAAAACAGCATGAATATGCGAGAAGCATTTCCGCGATGATAAGCGGAGGCAAAAATGCCTGCGTCATAACATACGGTTGTCAGCAGAATGAAGCGGACAGCGAGCGCATAGCGGGTACACTTGCCGATATGGGCTACTGCATCGTTTCCGAGGCGGCGGATGCCGACCTGATAATAGTAAATACCTGTGCCGTCCGCGACCATGCGGAGAAAAAGGCACTCTCGATAACAGGCGGCTACAAGCACTTAAAGGAGAAAAATCCCGCGCTAATCATCGGCGTATGCGGCTGTATGGTTTCGCAGGTGAGCATGAGCGACAAGATAAAGAAAAGCTATCCCTATATAGATTTTGTTTTCGGCACGGAGCATCTCTGGCGACTGCCTGAAATGCTTTACCACACGATGACGGAGGGACGCTCGTTCTATCCAAATGAGGGCGACGCCGTGCTTGCCGAGGGTGTTCCCGTGCGCCGCGAGAGCAAAGCCCGCGCATGGGTGAGCATAATGTACGGCTGCAATAATTTCTGCACCTACTGCATCGTTCCGTATGTGCGCGGCAGAGAGAGAAGCCGACGCCCCGAGGATATAGAGGCGGAGGTTCGTGCGCTTGTCGCCGACGGCTGCCGCGAAATAACCTTGCTCGGGCAGAATGTCAATTCCTACGGCAAGGAATTTCACGGAGAGTGTGATTTTGCCGACCTGCTCGCACGACTCTGCAAAACAGAGGGCGATTTCATCATCAGATTCATGACGAGCCATCCGAAGGACGCTTCAAAGAAGCTTATCGACACGATGGCGGAAAATCCGAAGATAGCGCGTCATTTTCACCTGCCGCTCCAGTCCGGAAGCGACAGAATTCTCCGTGAGATGAACAGGCATTATGATACCGCGGCTTATATGGAGCTCATAGATTATATGCGCGAAAAAATGCCCGATATCTCGATAAGCACGGATATCATCGTGGGCTTCCCGGGTGAGACGGACGAGGATTTCGGGTGCACGCTCGATATGGTGCGCCGCGTGAGGTACGATATGCTTTTTTCGTTTATCTATTCCAAGCGCGACGGCACGCCTGCGGCTAAAATGGAAAATCAGGTGCCCGATGAGATAAAGAGTGCGCGTTTTGCAAGGCTTCTTGAGGCTCAGGCGGAAAATGCACTCGCCTGCAACCTCCCGCTTGAGGGCAAGGTTGTCCGTGTTCTCGTGGAGGGCGAAAGCAAGACCGACCCGGAAATGTTCTCGGGCAGAACAGGCGGCAATAAGATAGTCCATATCCCTGCCGACGAGAGCCTGCGCGGGCAGTTTGCCGACGTGCGTATTACCAAGGCATTGACCTACGCGCTCATGGGCGAGGTCGTAAAATAACCGCAAAAACAAAGACAAATCACCTTTTTTCGGAGGAAAAGCAATGCCGACACCTATGATGCAGCAATATCTTGATATAAAGGACAAATACAGAGAATATATCCTCATGTATCGCGTAGGCGATTTCTATGAGATGTTCTATGACGATGCCAAAACAGCCTCGCGCGAGCTTGACCTTGTGCTGACAGGCAAGGACTGCGGCGAGCCGGAGCGCGCGCCGATGTGCGGCGTGCCTTTTCATGCCGTAGACCCGTATATAGGCAAGCTTGTCGGCAAGGGCTACAAGGTTGCCATCTGCGAGCAGACGGAGGACCCCGCGCTTGCCAAGGGACTTGTGAAGCGCGATGTCATCCGCATGATAACGCCCGGCACGCTCATGGAATCATCCCTGCTTGATGAAAAGAAAAACAACTACATATGCGCGATATATGCCGCGCCGGATTGCTACGGCATAGCTTTTGCCGATATATCTACCGGTCAGACCTCGGCAACATGGTTTGACGGGGACAACAGGGCGCAGCGACTGCTCTCCGAGATAGGCACATATGCGCCGCGCGAGGCTGTGCTTTCCTGCGCGTGCTCGGTTATTCCCGAGGCTTCCAACTTCATGCGCGAGCGTCTGCGCTGTACGATAAACGAGGCTCAGCCCGACCGTTTTCGCGCCGAGTCGGCGCTCTCTGCCGCAGAGGAGCATTTTTCGCCCCTGCCCGATGATTTCACGGAAAACAATCCCGCACTTCTCGCTCTCGGCGGGCTTATCTCCTATGTTGAGGAGACGCAGAAAACAAGCCTTTCCAATATTGGCTCGCTCAATTATTACCGCGACGGGCAGTATCTGGAGATAGATGTGAATACACGCCGTAATCTCGAGCTTTGCGAGACGATGCGCCGCGCCGAGAAGAAGGGCACACTGCTCTGGGTGCTGGACAAGACAAAGACTGCGGCAGGCGCGCGACTGCTGCGCAAATTTATAGATTTCCCGCTGAAAAATCCCTATCATATCGAGCGCAGGCTCGCTTCCGTGGAGGAGCTTTACGCACGCGTCGCCGAGCGCGGCGAAATAGCGGAGCAGCTCGCGGGCGTCATGGACTTGGAGCGGCTGATAACAAGAATAGTTTACGGCACGGCGAACGCCCGCGACCTGCGTGCCGTCGCCGCCACACTCGAGAAAATTCCGCCGATACGCGATATCATAGCTTCGTTTTCCGCGGGCGAGCTTCCCGGCATATATGCCGAGCTTGACCCGATGGAGGATTTGCGCGCGATAATAGAAGCGGGCATAAAAGAGGATCCGCCTTTCTCCGTGCGCGAGGGCGGCATTATACGCGACGGCTACAATGCCGATGTCGATTATCTGCGCTCTGTGATGACGAGCAGCAAGTCTCTCATCGACAATATAGAGGCAACGGAAAAGGAAGCGACGGGCATACGCACGCTGAAGGTCGGCTATAACAGGGTTTTCGGCTATTACATAGAGGTTTCAAAATCGTTTGTCGGAAGTGTTCCCGAGAGATATATAAGAAAGCAGACGCTTGCAAACTGCGAGCGCTACATAACGGAAGAGCTCAAGGATATGGAGGCGCAGATACTCGGCGCGGGAGAGCGCGTGACTGCGCTGGAATATCAGCTCTTCACAGATATACGCCTGAAGCTCGCCGAAAATGTCCACCGCATTCAGAAGGCGGCATATCTGCTCTCCAAGCTTGATGTTTTCCTATCGCTTGCCGAGGTGGCGCAGAGAAGCGGATATACGAGACCGACCGTTGACTACGGCGACAGGCTCTGCATAAAAGACGGGCGCCATCCCGTCGTCGAGCAGACGGCGAGTGACTCGCTCTTCATCCCGAACGATACGGAGCTTGACTGCCGCGGCAATCGTTTTGCGCTGATAACGGGACCGAATATGGCGGGCAAATCGACATATATGCGTCAGGTGGCGCTTATCTGCATCATGGCGCAGATAGGTTCTTTTGTTCCGGCGAAAGAAGCGCACATAGGCGTTGTGGACAAGATATTCACGCGCGTCGGTGCCTCGGATGACCTTGCCATGGGCAAATCCACCTTCATGCTCGAGATGAGCGAGGTGGCATATATACTTGCAAACGCGACGAAAAAGAGCCTTATTATTTATGATGAGATAGGCAGAGGCACGAGCACCTTTGACGGAATGAGCATCGCGCGTGCCGTCGCCGAGCATACGGTGAATAAGATAGGCGCGAAAACGCTTTTTGCCACGCATTATCACGAACTGACCACGCTCGAGGACGAGCTTGACGGCGTGGTGAACTACAATATCGCGGCAAAGAAGAAGCATGACGATATCGTTTTCCTGCGTAAGATAGTGCGCGGAGCGGCGGACGACAGCTACGGTATTGAGGTGGCAAAGCTCGCGGGCGTTCCCTCTGCCGTGGTAAGGCGAGCAAAGGAAATTCTCTCTTCGCTTGACGATGGCGCGGCGCAAACCGCACCTGCGCACCGCAGGGCGGAGGAGGACGAGCCGCAGATGCTTTCATTCGGGAGCATGGCGGAAAATGAGATAACGGATAAGCTTTCAAAAACGGATATCAATACGCTGACTCCGCTCGAAGCGCTGAATCTTGTATACGAACTCAAAAAAATGATACCCTGATGAAAGGATAAACGAATGGGAATAATCAATGTTCTCGATATGAGCGTGGCAAACCTGATCGCCGCAGGCGAGGTTGTGGAGCGACCTGCCTCGGTGATAAAGGAGCTTACCGAAAACGCGATAGATGCGGGTGCGCGCAGTATCACCGCCGAGATAAAGCGCGGCGGGGTCTCCTTCATGCGCATAACCGATGACGGATGCGGCATGACTGCGGAGGATGCCGTTGCATGTCTGCGCCGCCATGCCACAAGCAAAATCCATACGGCGGCGGATCTCTCGGGCATAACTACGCTCGGATTTCGCGGAGAGGCGATGGCGGCTATCTCCGCCGTTACAGATATGCGGATAATGACGCGTCTGCGCGGCGAGACGGCAGGCACGCTCGTCCGGTGCGAATACGGAAGCGTATCCGAGGTTTCAGAGGGCGGCTTTCCCGAGGGGACTACCGTCATCTGCGAAAATCTCTTTGCAAGAACACCTGCCAGACTGAAATTTCTGCGCTCCGATGTATCGGAGGGGATAGCTGTCTCCTCCCTCATGGAGAAAATGGCACTCTCTCATCCCGAGATAGCCTTTCGCTATATATGCGACGGCGAAATGCGCTTTTCCACCGCGGGCGACGGCAACCTCAAAAATGCGGTGTATTCCGTTTTCGGCAAGGGCTTTGCCTCCCGCATGACCGAGGCTTCGGCAAGGAGCGGGGGCATCTCCGTCAGCGGATATATCAGCACACCCGAGAATGTCCGCGGAAACAGGAACATGCAGCTTTTCTTCATAAATTCGCGCTCTGTACGGAGCAGAACGATGACGGCGGCACTCGAGGCGGCATACAGCTCGTATATCCCGCAGGGAAAATTTCCCTCGTGCGTGCTCTTTCTGAAAATTTATGCCTCGGCTGTGGATGTGAATGTGCATCCCGCAAAGCTGGAGGTGAAATTTTCAAATGAAAAGGAAATCTTTGATGCCGTTTACTATACGGTGCGCGGTGCGCTTGATGCGAAATTAAACCGCCCTGCCTTTGACCTCATAAAGAAATCGCGCGAGATGACGGATGAAAAGCTTAAAGTCGTTTCCGGCTTTGCGCCGATAGATGAAAAGAAGCATACGCAGGAGGCGCTTCCCGATTTGCGCTATGCAGGAGAGGGAAAGCCTGAAGCAAAATCAAAATCGGAAGCAAGAACAGAGCCGGAAGCTGAAAGCTTCGGTTCGGCGGCTTCGCGTTATGCGGCAAACGAGACAAAGCCGATATTTGCACCCGAGCGTGTATACGCCGATGTGCCGCATAATAAGCCGCTCCATGAGGAGAGTACATTCTCCTATGCGGAAAAAACAGATGCAAAGGTCAGTGCGCCGACAGAATTTCAGGAGGCAAAGACCGAGCCGAAAGAGCCATTCGGCGGGTCAGCTAAAACATATCAGACCGATGTAAAGCAGAGCGACGGCTTCTACGGCGACACCGATGCGAGGATAGGCGGACATATAGCAAATGAACTTCCCGAATATCGCATAGTCGGCGAGGTTTTTGAGAGCTATATAATAATGGAGACCGAGGGTAAGATGCTGATAATAGACAAGCACGCGGCGCATGAACGCATAAACTTTGAGCGTATGAGAGCAAATATGAGTCTCTCCGATCCGTATATGCAGGCGTTGCTTGTTCCCGAGGTGCTGACGCTTTCGGGTGCGGAGCTCGACGCTGCGCTGAATTTCGGCGCGGAGATAAGCGCCGTAGGCTTCCTTTTTGAGATAAGCGGCAACAACATGGTCATTCGCGCCGTTCCGCAGGATATGGGTATCGCCGATGCAAAGGAGCTTTTGCAGACGCTTGTTTCTGCGGCGGCGGATAATCCGGCGGCACTTGAAACGAAGAAACGCACGGTATTTGAGCGCGCACTCTATCAGACATCCTGCAAAGCCGCGATAAAGGCGGGCAGGCATTATGACGATGTGCATATCCGCTGGATATGCGAAAATCTGCTCAGATACGATTGTATAAAATACTGTCCGCATGGGCGTCCCGTTGCCTTTGAACTCACAAAAGGCGAGATGGACAGGCGCTTCGGCAGAACTTGATTTTTGAGGTAGATAAAAATGTTCACTCTTATTAAAAAAGATAAAAAAGCCCGTCGCGGCAGATTTGAAACTGTACATGGGACGGTGGAAACGCCTGTTTTCATGAATGTAGGCACATGTGCCGCGATAAAAGGCGGCATTTCTACTATGGATCTGAAGGAAATCGGCTGTCAGATAGAGCTTTCCAATACGTATCATCTCCATGTGCGTCCGGGCGACAATGTGATACGCGATATGGGCGGCATACATAAGTTTTTCAACTGGGACAGACCCGTGCTGACAGACAGCGGCGGTTTTCAGGTGTTTTCCCTTGCGGGGCTCCGCAAGATAAAGGAAGAGGGCGTTTATTTCAATTGCCATATAGACGGGCATAAGATTTTTATGGGTCCCGAGGAGAGCATGCGTATTCAGTCAAACATCGCTTCCACCGTGGCGATGGCATTTGATGAATGTATAGAAAATCCCTCGCCGCGCGATTACGTGATGAAAAGCGTAGAACGCACGACGCGTTGGCTCGAGCGTTGCAAGGCGGAAATGGCAAGGCTGAATTCGCTCCCCGAAACGATAAACAGAAATCAGATGCTTTTCGGAATAAATCAGGGCGGCACATATGACGATATCCGCATAGGTCATATGCAGGATATAGCTGCGCTCGACCTTGACGGATATGCGATAGGCGGTCTTGCGGTGGGCGAGAGCGCGGAGGAAATGTACCGCATAATCGACGCCGTAGAGCCGTATATGCCCGAAAATAAGCCGCGCTACCTCATGGGAGTCGGCACGCCGATAAATATACTTGAGGCAGTTTGGCGCGGTGTGGATTTCTTCGATTGCGTCATGCCCAGCAGAAATGCCCGCCATGGTACGATTTTTACATGGAAGGGAACAGTCAATGTAAATAATCAGAAATACATGCGAGACCCTGCACCAATAGATCCCGATTGCGGTTGCCCTGCCTGCCGCAACTATTCAAAGGCATATATCCGTCATCTGCTCCGCGCGGGAGAAATGCTCGGAATGCGTCTCTGCGTCCTGCATAATCTCTATTTTTATAATGAGCTTATGGCGAAGATACGCGATGCGATAGACGGAGATTATTATGAGGAGTTTTATCGCAAGTATATTGATATTCTCGGAAAGAGAATATAGGATATAAAAATAAAGAGAAGTCGCTTGTGACTTCTCTTTATTTTTGAGATAGTTTTCTTTTATCGTACTTTTGCGTGAAGAAGAGGAGGGTTCAGGGTGGCGTAGCCACCTCTGAACGGCGTCGCCGAGACGGATGAGGTGTCAATAACGATAAATCTCTTTAATTATGTCTGCGCACAAACTTAACTCACGCCCGTTTATCTTGTCGCTGCTCATTTTCCTTAATCAGTGGAAAAGTAAGATAAATCAAAGGTTACTTTTTGATACTTTTCTTTGCTGAAAAATACAGCCACACATTTTTTCAAAAAAATCGTAAAAAAACTTGACAATTTGTTTCTCCTGTGGTATACTCAATATGCTTTTTGAAAAGTACGCGGATTTAGCTCATTTGGTAGAGCGCGACCTTGCCAAGGTCGAGGTGGCGGGTTCGAGCCCCGTAATCCGCTCCAAAAAAATCCAAGCCTATGAGCTTGGATTTTTTATTATATATGAAATATATTGCAGGGCAAGTCATTTTTCGGCTTGCCCTGCGTTTTTTATACAGTAAATTATTCTGTTTTTGCTTCTGTTGTGTTTTCAGGCTCGGTGTCTTCCTTTGACACTTTTTTTCTGCAGTGGAGGAATATGCCGCCTACTCCCATGATGACCGCAAATACTATGAGATATCCGAGGCATGGCATACCATGCTTGTATATACAGGTTCCGACCATTATGACGGAGCCGAGTATCGCAAGCATGGGAAGAACGAAGCGCTTCCAGATATTTTCGTCCCTTGCCTTTACCATCCACATAATGAATATCGGCAGATACATGGCATAGATAGTGATTATCGGAAGTTCAGATGAATCAAATGCAAAAATGCCGCCCCATGCGCCCGCGAGATTTGCAAAATAGAAGTATGTACCCCACACCGCGCAAACGGCAAGACCGATGATGGCGGAGTTGTTGGGCATATTTGTTTTGCCGTCTATCTGAGAGAAAACCTCATGCGCGGGTCCCTGCTTTCTTGCCGCTATGGCATATATGCCGCGCGTGGAAGCGAGCATAAGACCGTTCAGCGTGCCGAGGCAGGAAATGGCAATAAAGAGATTGAGCAGATTTCCGAGAAAACCGCCGAAAATATTTCTGAATGCGACTGTGGCACCCTTTTCCACAAGCTCTGAATTTGAAGCACCGCCTGCAACGCCGAGATTATATCCGACATATATCGTGATTATGATTATGCCTCCGAGGGTGAGCGCTATCGGCAGATTTTTCTTGGAATTTTTCAGTTCTGCATTTATCGATGTTGCGATAATCCAGCCCTCATAAGCGAAGGCTGTCGTACATACAGCGGCAAAAAGCAGACCCATGAAGGATTTACCTTCCGGAACAGTGGACGATGCGAAGTTTTCGATTAGTGTATGAGAAGAATTGCAGAGTCCGTAGATGATGCCGACTACAGTCATGAGAACAAGCGGGACAAACTTGATGACTGTTGTCGTCGTCTGGAATTTGCCCGCGAGCTTGGGCGAAATGCTGTTTACAACATAAGCCATGCAGAGATAGAACATCATTATAACCATGCATTCCGGTCCTATTATACAACCGCCCTCTGCCGCAGGAATGGTCATGGGGAAATTCGGATTTGCCGTGGTGAGAAATACAAGCGTATAACGTGCGGAAACCCATGCGAGAACGCTTGTCATGGCAGGGTAATAGATAAAAGTGGTAAACCAGCCCATATAGTAAGCATATTTGCCGCCCACGAGAGCTTCGGCATAGTCGACTATACCGTTTACCTTTTCGAATTTCTGTGCCATGCCGGAGAACGCGAGCAGGCAGAAGAGCATTATCGCGCCGCCGATGAGCCATGCAAGTACGCCTATTTTAAGGTTGCTTCCCGTGGCATCGAGGATGTCCTGCGCCTTGAAGAAGATGCCGGAACCGACAACTATGCCGACAACCATACATATGGCTGTAAACAGCCCGTACTTTTTAGTCAGTTTGTTTTCCATTGATTTTTTCCTTCCAAAAATAAAAATATATAGATAGTATACACTATGGAAAATAATTTGTCAAGTTTTTGCGGTTATAAAATAAAATTTAGTGTACTGACAGGAAAATACGCTAAATTTTATCAGATATCAAGACATATTCAAGAATTTTTGCAATGTGAGATAAGCTCGTTCATTGCGAGGATGTATCCCTCAAAGCCCTTGCCGGCTATCGTTTTCAGAGCTACGGGCGAAACATACGAAATGCGGCGGAAAGCCTCGCGCGAGCTTATATCCGAGATATGCACCTCCACCGTCGGGATGCCGACAGCCTTGAGCGCATCGGGTATGGCAATGCTTGTATGCGTATATGCCGCGGGGTTTATGACTATGCCGTCTGTATTTCCGTAGGCGCTCTGAATCTTGTCCACGATATCGCCCTCGTGATTTGACTGGTAAAATTCGACGGCGACGCCGAGCCTGTCCGCTTCTTCCTTTATATATAAAAGAAGGTCGTCGTAGGTTTTTCTGCCGTAGATATCCGGCTCGCGTATGCCGAGCATATTGAGGTTCGGTCCGTTAATTACGAGTATTTTCATTTTTTGAGCTCCTTAATTATATTTTCGGCGACTTCTGCCGCGCTTCCGTTTCCGTCTGTCTCAATATCGGCAAATTCCCGATATAGCGGAAGTCTCGCCGAGAAAAGCTTTTCGAGTGCGCCGTCGCCTGTTGAGAGCGGTCTGCCGTCCCGTGCGAGAGAAGAGATATCGCGGTTTATAAAAACTATGCGTCCGTTCTGTGCGAGCGGGGCGTAATTTTCGGGAACGGTGACAACGCCGCCGCCTGTGGCTATCACAAAGCCGCATTTCTTTCCCGCCTCGGCTACCGCGTTGCTCTCCACTCGGCGGAAAGCCGCTTCGCCGTTTTCGGTGATTATTTCCGCGGGTGTTTTGCCGCTCATGGATATCTCGTCGTCGGTATCAATGAAGCCCTTGCCGAGCCGCTCTGCGATGAGCTTTCCTACAGTCGTCTTGCCGCAGCCGGGCATGCCGACGAGAATGATATTTTCCTCTTTGCCAGAAATCTCGCGGATTATGCGCTCGTTTTCGCTGTCGGCTATCTCACATTCCATGAAAAGCTCGGCGGCGCGCTTCGCCTGAGAAACAAGCATGGGGAGCCCGTTTCTGCATGGTATGCCGCGCTTTTCAGCCTCGAGCATGAGCGCCGTTTTCGCCGGATTGAATATGATATCGAAAACATATTCGCACTCGCCGAAAAGCGATATGTCTACCGGCGCCTCACCGTTTTTCGGAAACATGCCGACTGGTGTGGTATTGACTATTATCCTGCTGTCGAGATATGGCTTTATGCCCTCGGCGGTATTTTCCTTATGCGTGAGGAGGTTCACATCCGCGCCAGCCGCGCGAAGCGCGTGGCAGACTGCCTTTGATGCGCCGCCGTTTCCGATAACGAGCGTCTTTTTGCCGCGAACATCGGCGCCTGAGCTTGCCACTGTGTAGGCAAAGCCGACGCAGTCGGTATTGTCGCCGATGAGCCTGCCATCGCGCCTGCAGACCGTATTGACCGCGCCTATTTCGCTTGCGGCAGGTGTCAGTTCATCAAGATAAGGAATGACCGCCTGCTTATATGGGATAGTGACATTGAAGCCGTCAAGATCGGAGGTTTTTATGAAATCGGGGATAAGCTCCTCGCTCTCCAGCTCGTATAGGCGATATTCGTAATCGCCGAGCATGGCATGAATCTGCGGAGAAAAGCTATGCCCGAGCCTTTTACCTATGAGTCCGAATTTTTTCAAAACATATCACTCCTTTTCCGCCGGCAAAAGCGCGACGTTGTCTTTTTCCGCTTTCCACTTTTTCAGCGTGCGGACATACAGCACTATGCCGATGCTGCCCGCGATGCTCTCCGATATCGGAAAGGAAAGCCATGTATAGTTCAGCCCGATGAAAGAGAAAAGCCAGAATATCGGCACAAGGCAGAATATCTGCCGTATCAGAACAAGCAATGTGCTTGTTTTGCCGCCGCCTATCGCCTGGAAGAAAACAGGTATCATCAGCGAAAACACTGCGGGAATAAAGCTTGTTCCTATTATGCGGAAGGCAACGTTTCCTATTTCATACACCTCGGCATTTGATGAAAAAATGCTTATCAGAAACCGCGGGAAGAAGCAGAAGCAAACTATACCTATCACCATGAATACAGCAGATATGGCAAATGAAACATTCATCGTGTCGCGGCATCGCCGATACTCTTTTCTTGTATAATTGAAGCTCAGCACGGGAACAATACAGGTTTCCAGCCCGATAAGCGGGATGAAGAAAAAGCCCTGCATCTTGTAGTAAAGTCCGAGTACCGTAACGGCAGAGTCGGAAAACTTTGCGAGTATCATATTCAGCCCTACGATATAGACCGTATAAAGCGCCTGCATGATGATGGAAGAATAACCGTAAAAATATATGCGGTTTACATAATGCGGGAAATCGCACGCCGCCGGCGGACGGCGAAAGCCCTTCACGCCGACGATGACAGCCGAAACGATCTGACCGAGCACTGTAGCATATGCCGCTCCCGCCACTCCCATTTCGGGAAAGGGACCTATTCCGAATATCATAAGCGGGTCAAGGGCGATATTTGTCAGCGCGCCGGCTACCTGCGCTATCATGGGCAGACGCATATTGCCGCGCGATTGGTGCACCTTTGACCAGATTCCCTCGAGGAAAGCGCCGAGACTGCCGATGCAGACTATATTTCCGTATATGACGGCATCCTCTATCGCCTGCGGGGATTTTGCCGAGGTCATGACATAGGGACGCATGATAAGAGCGGAAACGGCGGCAAATATCGCCCACGAGACAAGCGCGAGGATGAGCCCCGCGCCTGCGGTGCCGTTTGCCTCTTTTTCGCGCTCCTGCGCATATTTGCGAGCCATATATGTATTGACGCCGACGCCCGTGCCGACGGCAAGCGCGACTATTATCAGCTGCAACGGATATACCACGGTCAGTGCCGTCAGCGCATTGTCCGAATATTTGCCGACGAAAAAGCTGTCCACTATATTGTAGAGCGACTGGATAAGCTGTGCCAGCATCACGGGCGGGGCTATCCGCAAAAGAATTTTTCCTATGCGCTCCGTGCCGAAATAATTATTGCCTATAACACTCGTCGACATGTTTCCTCCGTTTTTATGCTTCATCGGATATACACAACAGTATATACTCCGGTGCGTAAAAAGTCAAGACAAAAATCGCAAAAAAGCGATCTCTCAAAATGGCGGAGAACGCTTTTTATACTTTTGTATTAAATATCGATTTGCCTGAAGGCACCTATACTTTTCATGATTTCGCGTTCGCGACCGTGGCAGGTGAAGAGCAGGCACTGCCCATATTCTCCGTAGAGACGGTAAAGCAGCTCCAGCGTGTTTGCAAGACGAGTATCATCAAGCCGCGCAAAGCTCTCGTCAAAGATAAATGGAGGCACGCTCTTTTTGCAGAGCAAGTCCATGAGCGCTATGCGCAGGCTGAGATAAGCTATATCCATCGTGCCTGCGGAGAGGCTGTCCACGCCGTGCGTTATCCCGTCGAAATAACTCATCGCGAAATCGCCGTCCACGCCGAGCGACCTGTATTTGCCGCCGGAAAGCTTGGACATGACCTTGCCTGCCGTTTTCGCAAGCTTCGGCGATATACCCTCGCGCAGCTTGCCCGAGGCGGATTCCATAGCCTCTATGGCGAGAACATAAGCCTCGAATTTCTCCGTGAGCGCGGCGATGTTTCCTTTGAGCGCCTCCGCTTCGGGAGCCAGCTTCACGGGATTTTCACCCTTGGCATTGAGCTCGGTATATTCCTTTTCTATCTCGTATATCCGTTCTTTTGAGGAAGCGGCGGAACGTGTTAAAAATTCATAGTCGCGCTTTCTCTTTCTGTAGTCGTAGCTTTCAAGCTCGGGAGGGAAGTCCTCCTTTGCCGACTGCGCTATCAGCTCATCGGGATAAGATGCGAGAGCCGCCGCATATTCTTCCGCCGACTTCTTCTTTTCTCTTATCATTATCTCGAGTTTTTCTATCTCACTGCGCTTCTCGTCGCATTTCGCGATAGCTCTGTCGAGCGAAAGCGCGGTATTATCAAGGATTTCAAAGCCTGCAGCCTCAAGTGCGCGGATGATGGCGGCGCTTGCCTTGTTGAGTGCGGATGATGCCTCGTCAAATTTGCTTTCGGCACCGCGCTTGCCCTCGATTATATACATCAGCGCCGCTTCGTCCTTTTTCGAGGCTTTGACAAGCTCGTCAAATTCGCCGTAGTCGGCACAGCCGAACATGGCGCATACGCGCCGTATGCGCTTGGCATAGCCGCCTGCCATGATAAAGCCAACCGCGCAGAAAAGCGCGCAGAGAGCCGCGAGTACGGCAAAAACCGTCTTTATTGCCGCGGAGCCGCTCTCTCCTATTATGAACGACGCCACGAAAAGCGAGGCAAAAACAGCCGTGCCGATAAGTCCGATGAGACTCACCGTCTTTCTTGATGAGAGTGCCTTTTTATCTTCTTCAACCTTGTGCACGAGCGCATCGCGCTTTTCCACGGAGCCGAACCGCTCGAAAACGGCGAGCTTTTCGTTCATATCGCCGAGCTTCTTCCTTGCCACCTCCATCTCGGTGCGGGCATCCTCGTAGCGCGCCGTTGCTATTTTCAGCTCGCTCTGATAAGCGCGCAGACGCTCTGTATATTCGCTTTTGTATATGTGCACACCGCCTGTCGCCGAGGCATCGCAGAGCTTCTCTCTCTGCGCCTCCAGCTCCTCAGCCTCGCGCTTTGTCTTTACGCATTTGCGGTAAGCCTGCTTAATCGAGAAGCGCTCGTATGTATCCAGCTCTTCTTTTATCACCGCCGCATCTTTTTCGGCTTTTTCGGCGGACTGTGTCAGCTCGCGCTTTCTTCCGTCGAGATAGATCAGTCTCGCACCGGTCGATTTCGAGGCGTCTATCCTCTCCTCAAGAGAATCGAGATTTTCCTGCATATCGTGTATTTTGCCGCCGCTTTTGTTCTTATGCCAGAGAAATTTTCTCGCCTCATCGAGCTTTTTCAGCGCCTTTTTCGTTCCCGCGCTTTCGTCGCCGGAGAAGAGAATGTTCTCCGATGCTTCGAGGAGACTTCTGCCGCCTATTTTGCTTTCGCCGAGTTGGCGTATATACGCGCTGCTCTCAAATACGCTCTCCGGCACGCCGAAAAACTCTTCGCCCGGATTTTTTCCCCGCAGGCATGGATTGTTTGTTTCGTTATCATATATAGTGCATTTCTCCGAGAAGCTGACCTTGCCCTCCGCCGATGTCGTCATCACGGCGTCGCGTTCCACGCGGTATTGCAGTCCGTCCTCGCTGAAAATGATATAGCCTGCCGCGCGCGAGGTCTCCCAGCTGATGCATTTCTGCTTTTCCTCGGTTTTTGAAGGAAGCCCGTAGAAAACAAACCTGATGAAATTGCATATCGTGCTCTTGCCGGATTCGTTTTCACCCGTGATGATATTGATGCCGCCGTCAAGCTCCAGAGTCAGATTATTTATCTTGCCGAAGCTCTGAATGTGAATGCATGAGATTATCATTTTCCCCTGTCCCTTCTGCGTTTTGCGCGTTTTTCCTTTCTTTTATACGCTTGTATAAAAGGCTTTTCCATCAGCCTCTTGAATTTGAAAAAGAGGTTTTCTTTATATTTCAGCGGCGTAACGAGCACGGCATATGCGCCCGCGCGCCTTGCGCAGAGCACGTCCGTGAATATCTGGTCGCCGATAACGGCGCAGCGCTCCGGCACCGTGCCGAATTTCTCACAGCAGAGCCGAACGCATTTTCCCGAGGGCTTACCGCTGCCGTATGTAAAAAAAGTGTCTATTTTGCGGCAGAAAAGCTCGACGCGTTCCTTTTTGTTATTTGAAGCGACGGCGATATTCAGCCCAGCCGAGCGCAACCCCTCTATCCAGCGGCAGACAGGCTCTGTCGGCTCCGGGTCGCCGTATGTGACAAGTGTATTGTCTATATCGAGAATTACGGTGTCGATTCCCCTGCTTTTGAGAAAATCCGCATCTATATCGTATATTCCCGAAAACATGATGTCGGGCAAAAATATATTTTTCATCTGCACCGTAAGCCCTTTCTGTGTAATCAACTGATCTAATTATACCATGAAGCAAAAATGCTTGCTTGCAAAGGCATTTTTGCGAAGCCGACAATGGCGCGGGTGCGCAAAAGCGCACGGCGGCGACAGCCGCAAGACTGCAATAGCAGGCTTCTGCGCACATTATACCATAAATTTATAAAATATACAATATAAATTTTCCCGAATTTCACGAAGTATTGACACATTTGCAAAGCAAAATTCACAATATGTGAAAAAGTGCCAAAAATAACATATGCTATCTATTCAATCATACAAAATTATACAGATTTATCAAAAAGAGATTCCATTTTCGTGTTTTTTATGATATAATATAGACAAGAAACGGGAATACCATTTTTCGTTTCTGAAATAATATGCGGGATGCCGATTTACGCATGGCATTTCTATAAAGTGGCGTGCATATGCGGCTCATCCTGCCGAAAGGATGGTAAACTATGAAAACCAGTATTTTGCTGAGGCAGGTCACACTCACCGATAATGAAAAAGAAATTATCGAAAAGAAGCTCAGAAAGCTCGACAAGTTTTTTGACGACGAGGTACAGGCATTTGTCACTCTTTCAAGGAAAAGAGAGCATCAGATTCTCGAGCTTACCATTTCATCCCGTGGTATGATCTATCGCAGCGAAGTGGAGGCTGAATCCTTCCTCCATGCCATCGACCCTGCGGTAAATATTATCGACCGCCAGATACGCAAAAACAAGACGCGCCTTGAAAAGCGCCTGCGCGAAGGTGCGTTTGCTCCAAGCCACGATTTTTCCGAGACTGTGGATGAGGAAAAGGAATTCAGAATTCATAAAAAGAATTTCGCGCTCAAGCCAATGTCGGCGGAGGAGGCTATTCTCCAGATGAATCTGCTCGGTCATGAATTTTTCGTATATGAGGATCAGGAAAGTGCCGATGTAAATGTGGTATATCGCAGAAAAGACGGCGAATACGGTCTCATCGAGACGAAGAGATAATAAATAAAACAGGAAAAGGGAGGCGCTTGCCTCCCTTTGTCAAAGGTATTTTTTAAATTACGGAGTTGTTATTTGGCGCTTCATTAAGCAAAAGCGCGATAGCTGAGCATTTGATAAAATTCTTTCTAACCGAAAGAGAGGTGAGTCATCAATATGAAGAATGTAATTTGCCGCAGAGTAATTGATGTAACCGAAGAGGGTATAACGCTGGAGTCTGATGCGGAAAAGATTTATATTGACTTCAAAGATTGCGTAAAAAATTTTTCCTCAGAAGTAGGGAAAAATTGCAATTGTGTGGCGACCCGAGATATTACCACATTATCATTTACGTTTTATACTTGCCCGAAGACCAATGTGGTTTTCAAAAAGAACTTTTTTAAGGAACTGATTGAGGGCAAATCTGCCAGAAGCAAATTTTCAGATATGCAAAAAGCAATTATTAAAGCAGGCTACACAAGTTATGATTTAGCTTAAGCTAACGCTTTTGCAAAGATGAATCATGCCGATAGGCATCGCCTTTCGGTACAAAATATAGAGATAAGTTGAATTTTCAACAGACTGAACAAATCCGCGGTTTTCGCCGCGGATTTGTTTTTCTTATTTCACGTCATTTTTCAAAAGCTCGGAAACCGATGTCGCAAGACCTGCAAGCGATGCAATATCGCTCGGGATGATAATCTTTGTCGCCTTGCCGTCTGCCGCCTTTCCGAAAGCTTCAAGGCTCTTTATCGCGATGACATTTTCGGTGGGTGCGGCTTCGTTTATTTTCTTGATACCCTCGGCTGTTGCTTCCTGAATCTTCAGTATTGCTTCCGCTTCGCCTTCTGCCGCACAGATTTTGGCTGCTCTGTCTGCTTCCGCGAGAAGAATTTCACGCTGCTTCTGCGCCTCTGCATCGAGAATCATTGCCTGTTTTTTACCTTCGGCTACGAGGATGGTAGAATTTTTTTCGCCCTCTGCGCGAAGAATCAGCTCTCTGCGTTCACGCTCTGCCTTCATCTGCTTTTCCATCGCATCCTGAATTTCTTTCGGAGGCATGATGTTTTTCAGCTCAACGCGGTTGACCTTGATGCCCCAAGGGTCTGTGGCTTCATCAAGAATAGCACGCATTTTCGTATTTATCAGATCGCGGCTCGTGAGTGTATTATCCAGCTCCAGCTCACCTATAATATTACGGAGAGTGGTGGCTGTCAGATTTTCTATAGCCGACATGGGGTTTTCCACGCCGTATGCAAAGAGCTTACAGTCTGTTATCTGGAAGAAAACGACCGTATCTATCTGCATTTTTACATTATCCTTTGTGATGACCGCCTGCGGAGGGAAGTCTGCGACCTGCTCCATGAGCGAAACCTTTTTCGATATCCTCTCAACGAAAGGAATGCGGAAATGGAAGCCCGTATGCCATGTTGTATGGTATGTTCCGAGGCGCTCGATTACAGCGGCACGAGCCTGCGGTACGATAACGATATTCGATATGAGAACGATGATTACTATAGCCAGAAGAATGCCGAGAATAATAATTGGTAACATAATAAACCTCCGTTAATTCTTGTCAGATTTGTCTTTTTTGCATATGAGCTTTACGCCCTCTATGCCGATGACGAGCACAACCGTACCCGCTTCGATATTTTCGCCGTCAGCCGACCTTGCCGACCATTCCAGCCCGCGAACCTTCGCCGCGCCCCTGCCCTCGATATTGTTGATATCCTCGGTTACTACGGCGCGCTCACCTATCAGCGAATCGGCATTTGTGGCGACGGGCTTTATGCGGAGCGTCTTGCCGAATATCTTTCTCGAAAAGATGAGCAGAATAAACGACAGCACCGCAAAAACGGCTATCTGTATGCCGATATTCACGCGGCAGAACGAAAGAATGAGCGATACCGCGGCAGACGGGATGAACCATATCGAAACAAGCGCCAGCGTCTGCGCTTCGATAACGGTTGCCACGATGATGACAGTGAGCCAGACAAGCGTATCAATATGTTCGCTTGCCCATGTAAGTATTGTATCCATAAAAACCTCTTTTCTCCGCATTGGGAAATTTATATTATAATTATAACATAATACTGCAGTTATGTCAATGACCGTATACTATTAAATTTTATCTGCAAACTATTGAAAAAGAGAGGAAAATATGGTAATATATATAAAATATAATCCCGAAAGGAAAAAGAAATGTCATTTACACGAAAAGAAATAGCAAAAAATGTCTTTGTTAATACCGTGGCAACCGACAAGTTCAAATCCGACTTTATCAGAATAGCCTTTGTTATGCCGCTTTCAAAAGAAAAAGCGGCGGCAAATGCTCTTGTTCCTTATGTTCTCAAAAGGGGAACGGAGAAATATCCCGATATCGGCGCCATCCGCAGGCAGCTCGAATCGCTCTATGACTCCGGCATATGGGCAAATATCGGCAAGCGCGGCGATACACAGATAATAAATATAAACGCAGGCATGCTCGCAAATAAATATTCCATGGACGGAACGGACATTACCGGCGGCATGCTTGAGATGATATCGCAGATGCTCTTCCACCCCGTGCTTGAAAGCGGCACTTTCAGGAGCGAATATGTTGAGAGCGAAAAGGCAAAGCTTGCCGACGCTGTCCGCGCCGATGCCAACAACAAGATAGCATATGCAAACCGCCGCGTGCGCGAGGAGATGTACCGCGGCGAAGCCTATGCAGAGAGCGAAAAGGGAAGCGCGGAGACCATTTCGGCGCTCACACCCGAGCGCGTCTACGCGGCGTACCTTGACTTGCTTGCAAACGCGAGAATAGAGATTTCCGCCGTCGGAAATATGGATTTCGATAAGGTTACGGCGGCTTTTGAAGCCATGTTCGCAGGCGTTTGCCGCGGTGCCGGTTATGACCTTAAAACAGAGGTTGTCCGCGAGCCGAAGGGCGAGCCGAAGACTGTCTATGAGCATCAGAATATCGGTCAGGGCAAGCTCGCACTTGGCTTTCGTGCCGGCTGCTGCCGCGAGGACGATGATTTTCTCGTGATGCAGATGGTATCCGTCATTTTCGGCGGAAGCACGAGCAGCAAGCTCTTTATGAATGTGCGCGAGCGTCTCAGTCTTTGCTACTATTGCAGCGCGGGCTATGACGCGGTAAAGGGCGCGATATTCGTAAACAGCGGCATCGAATTTGCAAAGAAAAAGCAGGCGATAAGCGAGATTATCGCTCAGCTTGAGAGCGTCAAGCGCGGCGAGATAAGCGATACGGAAATCTCCGACGCGAAGAACACTCTCATAAACAGTCTGCGTTCGATAACGGATAAGACAAGTCAGATAGCGGGCTGGTGCTTTGAATGCGCGATATGCGGCACATCGGAAACTCCGGAGGAGCGCATGGCAAAGATAAATGCCATCACAAAGGAGCAGATAGTGGCGAGAGCGCAGAGCATAAAGCTTGATACGATATATTTCCTTTGCGGAACGGAGGTAGCGGAAGATGAGTGAGCTTAAACTTACCGAAAACAAGGCTCTGGGCGAAAAATATTATTATACGCACCACAAGAGCGGACTTGATATCTATATCATACCGAAAAATTTCACTACAAGCTATGCCTTATTCAGCACGAAATACGGCGCGATAGACAACTGCTTCAGGCTTGCGGGCGATAAGGAATTTACCCGCGTGCCGGACGGCATAGCGCACTTCCTCGAGCACAAGATGTTTGAAAACGAGGACGGAAGCGATACCTTTGCCCGCTTTGCCAAATACGGCGCGGATGCGAACGCCTTTACAGGCTCTGCGATGACGGCGTATCTTTTCTCCTGCTCCGACCATTTTGAGGAAAATCTCGAAATACTGCTCGATTATGTCACAAAGCCGTATTACACGCCCGAGACTGTGGCAAAGGAGCAGGGTATCATCGGTCAGGAGATACGAATGGGCGAGGACAATCCTCACCGTGCGCTCTACTACAACCTGATGGACGCACTCTATAAGGACAATCAGATAAAGCTCAATGTTGCCGGCACGGTGGACTCTATCGCGAAGATAACCGACAAGCTGCTCTATAAATGCTATGAGGTTTTCTATAATCTCTCGAATATGATGCTTGTCGTAAATACGGCGGAAAACCCCGAGACCGTTTTGCGCGTGGCTGATAAGATTCTTCCCATTCAGGAGCCGAAGGAAATTATACGCTCGTATAACAGCGAGAAGCCCGAAGTAAACAAGAAGCGCGTGGCAGCCGAATTTGAGGTTGCAAAGCCGCTCTTCTATATCGGCGTAAAGGATATAAAGATTTCCGCAGATCCGCTCGAGAGAGCAAAGAAGCAGGCGACAGGTGATATACTCACGGAACTTCTCTTCGGTGCTTCCTCCGCTTTCGGTATCGAAATGTATGAGAGCGGGCTGGCAAACGGCTTTGCCGCATCGTTCGATCATGACAGAAATTCATCCGTCGTATATATTCAGGGCGAGAGCGATGATCCCGAGAAGGTCTATGAAAAGGTGGTTTCCCATACCGAAGAGGCAAAGAAAAACGGCTTTGACCGCGCGGATTTTGAACGCATAAAGAGAGCCGAATATGCTTCATATATCAAAAGCTTCGATTCCACGGAGCTGGCGGAAACCTTCACATATGCCCTGCATGACGGGCTCGACTGGCTCGCATACGGCGATATCCTCGCGGGGGTGACATATGATGATGTCATGGCTCTGCTCCCCGAGCTTTTCAATGAGAAATATTATGCGATGAGTATAGTCAAGCCCATCAGCAAGTAAAAAAGTGAAAAGGAGAAAAATTATATGAATCCCTCCGAATATATTTCCATAATATCATTTCCCGGGCTGGGCATAGGCGAATTTCCGGTAAACCGTCTTGCCTTTCGCCTTTTCGGAATTGATATAATGTGGTACGGCGTCATAATATGCTTCGGCATCATAGTGGCTTTTTCCTACCTCGCATGGCGTGCAAATCAGGTCGGAATCAATCTCGATGCCGTGCTTGACTACACGCTCTGGACAGTCCCGATAGCGGTTCTCGGCGCGAGACTTTATTATGTGCTCTTCTCGCTGAAAGACCACAGCTACAGTTCATTCTGGGATGTGATAAGCCCGCGTGACGGCGGTCTTGCAATCTACGGCGGCGTGATTGTCGGCGCACTGATGGTTTTCCTTGTGGCAAAGCACAAGAAGCAGTCCTTCTGCATGATGGGCGATATGGTTATCCCGGGCGTCATGATAGCGCAGGCTATCGGCAGATGGGGCAACTTCATGAATGCGGAGGCATACGGCGGCGATACGACCCTGCCTTGGCGCATGGGTATACGCAAGCTCGGCATGTCGGAGACGCGATATGTTCACCCCACCTTCTTCTATGAATCTCTCTGGAATGTGATAGGCTTCGCGCTTATCAATATATTCTATAAGAAGCGCAAATTCCATGGGCAGATAATCCTCGAATATGCCTGCTGGTACGGACTCGGCAGAATGTTTATCGAAGGCTTGCGCACAGACTCGCTTTATATCGGAAGCCTGCGTGTTTCCCAGATAGTGGCGGGTGTAGGTTTCGTTCTTTCTGCCGTGCTTATCGCTTTCCTGCTGATAAGGCATAAGAAAATGGCGGCAAGCGGTGTTATCGGTAAGGATGAGATAGTGGATGTGGCTGTACTGCTCGGTATCAAGCCGCCGAAGTCCAGTCTTGCCATGACGGGCGAGGTGCAGTTTGACACGAGCGAGTTTGAACGCACCGACAGCCTTGAGCAGTCGGAAGCAAAGAAACGCGCTATGGCAAGAAGCCCCTTTGAGCAGACCGCGGAATTTTCCAATGATATAGCAAAGCCCGAATTTGAGGTAAACTACGAAAACGAGCAGTTCGGTACACCCGATGAATACAAGGACAAGACGGTAATTCATACTTCTTCACGCGATAAGGTAATAGCGAAAGCGGAGGAAGCGATGGACGAGCAGATAGCCGAGGAAGAGAAGGAAGAGGCGGAAGCCGATGCCAAAGCGGAAGCACAAGCCGATGAAAAAGAAGAGGAATCGGCAGAGATAGAAGCGGAGGAGGAAGTCGAAGCCGAAGCAAACGAAACTTCCGAGCCTGCCGAAAAGCAAGGCGAAAACAACGAATAATAAAGACAGACTGCTATAGCAAAATACCGGTTGCAGCGTTCGCTGCAACCGGTATTTTCTGGTTTTTGTTTTATTTACTCTGCGTCGGGAGCATCATCGGGTTTGGATTCCGATTTATCTTCCGTTTCTGTACCATCGGAAGCTACTGTGTCATTACTTATTTCCGCATTGGTGCTTTCCGCCTGCTCCGTATCCGTGCCGCCGCTTTCGGGCGTTTCCTCTGCGACCTCATGCGCCTCACCCTCGATTACGGCGGGTGTGCCGTCGTTTATAAATTCGCCGAGGAATTTCGCCTTTGCGAAAACCTTGCTTCTCACTTTTTTCACCTTTGTTATAATAATGAAGAAAGCGAAAAGCACGATACCGACGCCGCTCGCGATAAATCCGATGACATAGCATTTCGGCATATAGCGGAATTCGAGCGTATGGAAGCCTTCCTCAACCTCAAATGAGAGAAGAGCGCTGAGTGTGCGGTGTGTTTCCACCTTTTTGCCGTCTACATAAACATTCCAGCCGGCATCGTAAGGGATGGTTGTGAATACGAGGGTTTGCCCATCTGTTACGGTGATTTCACCCTTGAGATGGGAATTTCCGTGTTTTTCGACATACATTCCGCAACTGTCAAGTGCGTTTATTGCTTCTGTCATCGCGTTGTAGTCAACGCAGTAGAAGTAATAATCCGATTCTCTGGAGAAATATGTCGCATCCTTTTTCAGACGAAGCTCGGCGACTATTTTTGTTCCCTTCTTGAAGGAGCCGATATTCAGAATACCCGAGGTATCCTTGAAATATTCGCTGATGAACTTGCCGTTTACATAGAGATCGCAGGTTTTCTGGAAGTTATCGGCAGGGAAGTGAACATATATATCGCCGTCCTGCGGAGCTGTCAGCGTGAAGGTAACCTTTGCGCCGTCCGTTGCCTTGTCAAAGGTATAGTAAGGCGTATCGTGAACCTGCTGATTGCCGTCCTTGTCGATATACTTTGTCGGGTGGGTATAGCTGATACCCATATTGCAGTTTTCATAATCTATAGTGGCGCTGATTCCCTTGAAAACATTGCTGCGGAAGCCTGTTCCCGAGAGCATTTCGAGAATCATGTTATTCTGAAATTCCAGTCCCGTTATCGTTCCGCTGATATCGCCGAGGTCTGCTGTGAGTATACTCGGGCTGACACCGTATGCTATCGGCAGAGCCTTGGTATTCTGCATGGCATATATGGTATCATCGCTCTTGATATATTTATAGTATTTTGTCCCGCTCTCGGCAACGGTATATATTTTAGGGTCGAGAGTATCGTTTTCCGTTATCACATATTTGATTCCGAGCAGTGCATCGGAAAGCGGTGTGCCGCCGACATAATATGTGTAGTGGCTCTGCGATGTATAGCCGAGGGAATTCATAAATTTGATGACGGAGGAATTGAGCGTGGAGGTGGAATGTGCTATGCCGTTGAAGCCGAAAGCCATCGGCATATTGACCGCGTTTCTGTATAGCGGGCGCACCATTTCCATTCTGTAGAATGATTTGTCGCCGGCAAGAACCTTATTTACGACATCCTGACTGCGCAGTATCGCGCCTCGGTATGAGGAATAATTTTCTTTTGTGCCGTTGTTTTCCAGAAAGTTGTCATATTTTACCGCGCCGACATCCGTCTGCTCCTCTGCGATGGTTATCAGCGTGTTTGCAAACATTTCCACGCATACGACTATGGCGAGGATAAACGCCGCCGAGCTTTCATATGACCTGTTCGAGAGCAGATTGAGCACTATCACATATGCCGCAATAAGCACGAGTGTAAGGAATATGCAGGTGGCATCATCGAGCGGATTCTGCTTTGTATCCTGATCAAAAACATAATCCAGCTTCTGTATAATCATGACGACTACGGCAAGTATCGCGCAGACCGCGCCGACCTGACCGAATTTTATTTTTTCTATATGAGCCACGGCATCATATGCCATGACTATGATGAAAAATGAGAAAACAAACGAATATCTGTAGTTCAGCCAGTTCGGAGCGGAGAAGCCGTGCCATACAAGGTCTATGGCATTTATGCTGAAGCTGAAAAGCAGTACCGCGAGAAGCATGGAGGCACACACCTTCTGCTTCTTTGTGATTGCGGGAGACATATAATAAAGCGGAATGGCGATGAGCGCGAGCAGACCGCTGTATATCATCGGAAGTCCCGTAGGACGCACAGAGTCATAGGAGCCGGGCAGGAGCTTGACGATGAGGTCAAGAAAATCAAACCGCAACGAAAAACTGTAAGAGGGATTTGAGAAGTCGGATTTACCGAAGGTGAGTGAGTAGTATGCCGCGATAAGCATGAATGCCGCGATAAGAAGCGAAATCAGAGTAAAGAAGGCAAAACGCATAAATGTGCGGAAGCCGTAGGTTTTGAAAAAAGATATTTTCTTTTCGCCCTTATATATAAGCTCATCGCGCTTGAGGCTGTAATAATAAAGGAAATAGAAAAAGGTGAATATACCGCACATATAACCGATATAGTAATTGGTTATGAAAATCATAGTGAGCGAGACGGTATAGAGAATAAATTTCCGTTCTTTTATCAGCGCCTCAAGTCCGAGTATCAGCAGAGGCAGGAAAATCATGGCATCGAGCCACATGGGGTTTGCCAGCTGAACAACGGAATATGCGCAGAGAGCATACATCAGCGAAAAGGCTATTGTGTGCATCTGCGAGATGAAGCGTGTCTTATGGATATAGTAGCCGAAGGTGAGTCCCATGAAGCCTACCTTGCAAAGCTGGATGGTCATCATGGCGTCTGCTATTCTGTCCTTCGGGAAAAGCGCGAATATTATATTGAGCGGGCTCGCGCCGTAATATGCAACGATACCCATAAATTCGCCGCCGAGCGTGCGCTTCCATGAATAAAGCCAGCTTCCGCCCTGCGTCAGCAGTCGGCGTATTTCCTCATAATAGTAAATATACTGCGCCTGAAGGTCAAGCGTGAGTACGCTGCTGTTTCCGAACGGATGCGTGCCGAGGCAGGCATAAACACCGAGCAGAATGGTAAACGGCAGGAAAAACGCCGCCAGCAGATATAAATATTCGCTGTGCTTCAGACGGAACAGGAAGCGTGCGAATTTTCCCTCCGGCGGAAGCATAATGGCGATGTCGCCGTTTTGTTCTTTCCGTTTCATTTGAATATCCTCTTTCCGATAATGTTTTTGTATTTTCCGTGCTGTCCTTTTCTATAATGGTATAAGTATACCATAAATTTTGTAAATAATCAATAAGGGGGAGCAAAAAGAAAGATATTTCTCCGAAAAAAATAAAATAATTTAAAATCCTATAGACATTTTCCGATTTTAATGGTAAAATATATATTACAATTACCCGATGCAAAACGGAGGACAAAATGAACTTCGACGAAAACAGAAACAACGATTACAGAAGCTACTCTGCAAATGCCGGAGGCGGGCAGGGAGCAAAAAGACCTCAGGGTCATAAAAAGATTAAATTCAAGCCGAATAAGGAGGGTATGACAGCACTTCTTTCACTCCTTCTTATTGTAGTGCTCGTTATCGTACTGCTTGTGCTCGCAATAAAGGCAATAGCAAGCAAGAAGCCCGAGAAAACGGCGGAAACCACCACCGTTGCTACTACCGAAGCCACCGTCGATCCGATCTCGGTTGTTCCGGAGTGGCGCAAGAATTATGTAAACAAGCCCTATGCCACTGACGATGTTCACAAGGGCAAGCTTATACTCGTAAACAATTCCGTTGAATACAAATTTCCGACAGCCGCGGAGGAATCGCGCGATATCGTTTCTCTCTGGGGTCAGGAGGGATATAATACTAATTATGTTCTCGGCATAGATGCAAGGCTGCGCCGCGATATCATAATGCCGATGAACAAGATGTTCACCGATTTGAAAGCCGCTCTGCCGGAGACCTTTGAGACAGGTGCCGACGGCAAAACCGATAAGATAATAGTAGCCAGCGGGTATCGCGATTACAATCGCCAGCAGAGTGTTTATAACCGCACCATTGAAGAGATGGGCGAAGAGGTCGGCAAATATTACGCCACAAATCCCGGCTTCAGCGAGCATCATACGGGACTTGCAATCGACCTCAAGATTTTCACGCACAAGGGTGCGACAGTCGATTTCAACGCCGCTCAGCAGGAATGGCTTGTAAAGAACTGTGCGAAATACGGCTTTGTTCTCCGCTATGACGGCGCAAAGGTGGATATAACAAAAATTCTGCATGAATCATGGCATTTTCGCTATGTCGGCGTGCCTCATTCCGCATATATGACGGAAAACAATCTTTGTCTTGAAGAATATATCGACCTGCTCAGAAATAATTATTCTTATTCCGACAAGCCGCTTGAATACAGCTATGAGGGCGTCGATTATCTCATATATTTCTGCCCCGCGCAGTCCGGTGAATCAGTGACCTTCGTTCCCGTTCCCGCAAGCGGAGAATATACCGTTTCCGGCAACAATGTGGACGGCTTCATCGTCACGGTAACAAAATAAAATGGCACTCTGGAACCCTTGGCACGGGTGCGACAAATACAGCGCGGGCTGTATGCATTGCTATGTCTACAGGACAGATTCGCGCTTTGAAAAAGACAGCCGCTTGGTGACAAAAAACGCGGATTTTGACCTGCCGGTGCGTCTTTCCTGCGACGGAACATATAAGCTTCAGCCCGACGGCGAGCCTGTATACACCTGCTTTACCTCGGATTTTTTCCTCGATAAGGCGGACGCATGGCGCGACGAATGCTGGCAGATGATACATCGCCGTCCCGACCTTGATTTTCTGATAATAACGAAGCGTATCGTCCGCTTTGCCGAATGTGTCCCCGCCGACTGGGGCGAGGGCTACGGCAATGTGACGATATGCTGCACCGTGGAAAACGAAGAAGAAGCAAAAAGGCGGCTTCCCATTTTTCTCGAGGCGAAAATACGCCGCAAAATGATAATCTGCGAGCCGCTGCTTTCGAAAATAGACCTTTCGCCTTATCTTTCGGATAAAATTGAGGGTGTTATCTGCGGCGGCGAATCGGGAAACGAAGCCCGCATCTGCGACTATGATTGGGTGCTTGACATTCGCGCACAATGTGAAAAGGCGGGCGTGCCGTTTCATTTCAAGCAGACCGGAGCAAGGTTTAAAAAAGACGGCAAGATTTATCGTATACCGCGAAAATTTCAGCATTCACAGGCAAAAAAGGCGGGAATAGATTTGAAATAACAAACCGACAGGGGCTCCTGTCGGTTTTGTTTATTTATCCTTCTGCGTTATTTCTGAAAAAAATACCCTTTGTTTTTGCATTGTATTCCTTTGCCATAATGTGCAATATCAGCTCTTCCGCGGAAGAAAACGCAGCTATTGTACATGCTGTAAAGCAAAGCACTGTATAGCAGGGCAGAGCGAGATAATACGGTATCAGGAAAACGGCAAATCCTGTTGCTTTGTTGAGATAAGTATGGAGAGAAGCAAAGCGGCGATATTTCACAGCCGCGGTCGCATATGCGCATAACCGCAGGAAAAGCACCGCACCGAGAAACCACCAGATGGCATGCGGAAGCATTTCATACATGACAGGAAAGAGTCTTATCAGCATGACAGTGTAGAATATGAGGTCTGCCACGGAATCGAGTTTGGCTCCGAAATCGCTCTCGGTGCCGCTTTTCCTTGCCGCCCAGCCGTCGAGTACATCTGTCAGTCCCGTCAGTGTATACACGATATAGTAGACCGGCGAGAGCGGCACGAGGAAAAGCAAAGCTATCGCACCGCATATGCGCAGTCCTGTTATGATATCTGCAATATTTCTGTATATTTTCATTTTGCGTGACGACGGCTCGATATGATATTCATGAGAACATAAATGCCGATAAGCACCGCAATACCTGTGCAGAGAATAACATACATTGTTCCCGTTTCAACCTTGTTTCCGAAGAAATAGAGATTGCAATCGACGCTGTCGCGTATTCCTTTCAATACTTCGTCGGGAAATCCGAGCTTTTTCATTTCGGCAAAAGAACCGCCTATCAGATGATTGCGGATAAGGCTCGTGCCGTATGTTCCCGGGAGAAAAGAAAGTATTTTTTGCAGTCCGCCCGAGAAATTTGATATCGGCATATATGCGCCGCAGATAAATCCGTAGCCCGCGCTGACTATTGTGCCGACGGCGGAAGCCTGCCCGTCTGTGGAGAGAAAGAAATTGACGCAGGAGGAGAGTGCTGTTCCGAACATGGATAGCAGGAATACATCAAGCAGAGTAAGAAGAATATCGCGGAGGCTGAGATACCAGCCTGTAACGGCGATATATCCGAGGCAGACCGCTGTTGCCGTGAAGCTGATTATCAGCGTGGAAACGAGCGTGGAGAGGTAGTAGCCAAGTCCCATCGTGCCCGCTTTGACCGGAGTTATCGTCAGGTCATGGCGTGCACCGGAGGTTTTGTCCTTTATCATGAGCAGGTTTGAGCAGAATGCCACCGTCACACAGCTGACGGCAAGAAGCGATGAGACAAGCTGACCGCCGATGCAGCTGTTCAGCACGGCATCGGGAACGGACGCACCTGCCGCAGCAAGTGCCGAGCGAAATGAATCCTCATAAACATTTTTCAAGAACGTGGCGTAAAGAACAAGCAGAATGAGCGGTGTGATAAGCGATGAGAAAAACATTCCCTTGTCCTTGAAATAAAGCTTCGTATTGCGCTTTACAAGCGCAAAAAGTTCTGTCATTTTTCGTCACCTCCCGTCAGCTTCTTGCCTGTTACGGTAAGAAAAACATCGTCCATTTTGCCTTTTACTATTTCGTAATCGCGGAAAAGCTCGGGATATTTCATTATCAGTGCCGTCGCCGCCGCAGTGTCCGGCACGGCTACGCGATATGCATCGCCGACAGCTTCATAAGGAGCGCCGAGCTTCTTTATATCGCTTTCGCTTATGCCGTAAAGCGAAATGAAATCGCCCGTATATGTGTTTTTGAGCTGAAGCGGCGTTCCCTCTGCGGCTATTTTTCCGTGGTCGAGGATTACAACATAGTCGGCATCCGCCGCCTCTTCCATATAATGTGTGGTGAGAAAGACCGTCAGTCCTTCGTTCTTACGCAGATTTCCGATGACGCTCCAGAGCGTGCTTCTTGTCTGCGGGTCAAGCCCTGTGGTCGGCTCATCGAGAATGAGTATTTTCGGTCTGTGCAGAAGCGCACGCGCTATATCTATGCGTCTGCGCTGACCGCCCGAAAGCCTGCCGACGGCACGCTTTCGCAAATCCGCAAAGTCCAGCATTTCCGAAAGCTCGGCAAAACGCGCCTTGAAGGCGGCACCGCGTATGCCGTAGAGCGCGGCTCTGCTCTCGAGATTATCATAAACGGAGAGGTCGCGGTCGAGCACGGAGCCCTGAAAGACAACGCCGAGCGCACGCTTGACGGAGTCGGAATCTTTATCCATATCGGTATCGCATATTGAGATACTGCCGCTGTCCTTTGCAAGCTGACCGCACATGATATTTATCGTGGTGGATTTACCCGCACCGTTTATGCCGAGAAATGCAAAAAGCTCACCTTCCTTTACGCGAAAGCTGAGGTCGTTTACCGCATGCACATCGCCGAAGCTTTTTTGCAGATGGTCTATTTCAATAATATTTTTCAAGTTGGCGCCTCCTGTAGTATAACATATTGTTATTATTGGGCGATATAATTATAGCCGACTTGCCGCTTTTTGTCAAGTGACATGTGTGAAAAAGCCTGAAAAATCAGCTGATAATATCAAAGCCCGGAATTTATCCCGGGCATGATGGTTATTTTACGAATAATTCTTTTCTTTAAAACGACGGATAAGTCAATATCCATGCACAAAATGGAAAAGAATTTGACTACATTTTGACTACGGAACATGGTCAAAAATGCGAAGGATTGGGGCGGGGGAGAGAGAAGTGAAGAGTGAAGAGTGAAAAGTGAAAAGTGAATAGTGAATAGTGAAGAAGTGAAGAAGTAAAAAGAAAAGTCGCCACTGGCGACTTTTCTTTTGGCGGAGCGTTAGTAACGTAAATCGAATTGTCTATTTGCCATATAATGGTTTTTATGGCTATTTTCGTATTATAAAGCCTCAATTTCTTTGAATAGTTTTGCATTTTGTTTGCACGACCACAAACCAAAGCCCTCATTAAAACTTGTAAATAAACAATCTTTTGTATAAAAAGGATAATCTTTACAAGAAGTTTTAAATCTTTTCAATAAAGTCAAATATACATTTTTATCGTTAATAACAAGATTGTGGCAATTCTTTCTCCACGCTTGTTCTGTTTCCCAACCACTGTATAAATCATTTAATTCAGGTACAATATAATTGATAACACCACCAACTCCAACTGCTTCAAATGCATTATGGCCTTCGGCAGGATATTCACAAATTAAAATATGTAATAATAGGTGTTCCAAGTAATCGCAATAAACTATGTTTTTTGCCAATTGCCATTCAAAAGGATTTTGCATGGCATACTCTTTTGTTGACAGCATTATAGCGTGGTCTTCATATTTGTGATGAGCCAATAAACCATCTTTTGTGCGTGTGACTTTGGAATTTTTGTTCCACGATTTTGTCATGTAGTCGCTTAACCCAATACCATATTTTTGTTGTAAATAATCGCAATAGTCCAAATAAGTAAGGTCTTTGACTTTTTCATATTCTACTAATTTCATAATGATTACTCCTCCAGAATCAGTTTTATGGGAATATTCTGCTCCTCTTCTATTTTTTTATATTATAGCATAAAATTCTAAATTTTTCAACCGCTATTGAGTTTGCAAGCGTAAAATTTCTAAAAAACTTCAAATGGCACTTTGGCGAATGCTTAAACGCAGTATAAAAAATACGAACGCCGATTTTAGCGGTGTTCGTATTTTTTATATCTGGCGGAGAAGGAGAGATTCGAACTCTCGAACCGTTTATGGCGGTTACACGATTTCCAGTCGTGCGCCCTCGACCAACTAGGCGACTTCTCCATAACAAATATCAGGTGCGGTTTTTACCGCGCTTTGATAGTTTATCACAAAAAATGCCGCAAGTCAATAGTTTTATGCAATTTTAAGAATTTATTTTTATATTTTTGCGCCGGCAGAGTTCTTTTAACCGCAAAGATATGTGATTTCTATGAAGCAGTTGTCATTTTTCACAAAAATAAAGCTATATTTTTTCTATACGCAACCGAGAGTTCCGGCCATGGCATATAAAAGTAGGTTGATAACCCCCCACTCGCTATGATACTATATATTTACAATATTATCTTCTATTTAAGGAGGAAGGTATATAATGAAGAAATTTTTAGCTGTTTTTCTTGCGCTGACGATGATTATTCTTCTCGGCGCCTGCGGAAAGGATCCAAGCGAAATGACTGATTCCACAACAGAAAGTGCGACCACGGTCGACACGAAAACCACAGAAACAACAAAGGCAACGGAAACAACAAAAACAACCGGAACAACAGAGAGCACGACCGAAACTACGGAAACAACCGCTCCTCCCGTTGTTATAAAGCCCGTTGAATTTGACGAGAGCAAGGTAGTGCTCTCTTTCGGCGCCGTCTCCGATGTTCATGTGAATGCGGCGAGCGGCGACGCTGTCGACAAGGTGAAGAGTGCAATTGCTCAGCTCACAAAAGAAGCCTCAAAAAACGGCGGCAGACTTGACGCTCTGGCAGTAGTCGGCGATATCGCCGATACGGGCAAGGCAGCAGAGCTGGGCTATTTCAAGAGTGCTATTGAGAGCGTTCTTCCCGATGATGTGAAAACTCTGCTTGTTACAGGCAACCATGATTCCATTATGGGTCAGTGCCTCAATCTCATGGATTATGAGCTTGCTTTCGGCGAAAAATACTTCGGCGAGGGCATTGATACAGAGGATACAAATCTCAGTATAGGCGTTCGCGACTGTGTTGTAAACGGCTATCACTTCCTCATGCTTGAGCCGGAAACCTACAGCAAGACGATGGGCTGTCCTTATTCCAAGGAAGCGGTGGAATGGCTTGACAATATGCTCCGCAAGCTCACGGAGGAAAATCCCGAGCAGTATGTTTTTGTATGCACGCATCCGATGATATACAATACCTGCTACGGAAGTGATCTTGACGGCAATCCTTCATATTGGTCCACAACATACCTTACTCCCACACTTTCAAAATATTCGCAGGTTGTGACCTTCAGCGGTCATCTGCACTTCCCGATAAATGACAACCGCTCCATCATGCAGGGCGCTTTCACCTCGCTCGGCTGCGGGTCTGTCCGCTATATGGCAATAGAAGCCGGCGGCTATGAAAATATGGCAGGAGCTACCACCATGAATGACAGATATGAGATTTCCTCAGGTCTGCTTGTTCAGGTAGACGAAAACGGCAATGTCAAGGTGACAAAGATGTTCTTTTCTGAGAATACTTCATTTGAGGAGCCGTGGACTATAGCTCATCCCGATGCAGAAGGCACTCATCTGAAGAAATACAGCCGAGAGACAAGAGAAGCGGCAAACAAGGCGCCCACACTCGGTAATGTAAAGATTGATCCCAGAGAAAACACAAAGACAGGCGTAAAGACATATCTCACATTTGACGCGGCAATCGATGATGAATTTGCTCATCACTATGAAATAGAGATAAAGCACATCACGGCAGGCAAGGTAATAAATAAGAAGATTCTATCCGATTTTTATCATCATGCCAAGAGAAGCGATATGAAGAAGAGTTATGAGCTTTTCCTCGGAAATCTCAAGGACGGCAAGTATAAAGTCACGCTCACGGCATATGACTCATGGGGTGCTGCAAGCGATACATTCGTATACGAGTGGGAATCGACAAAGGGTGAAGTTACGGTGAAAAAAGCCACGCTTTATGCCGATTTCGATTTTTCGGGCGGCACGGTAAAGGACGCGCTCGGTCGCATAGAAGTGACAAATATGGGCGCTACCGTCGAGAATGCAACGGTTATTCACGGCGGCAAAGCATATACTGCCGATGCGCTCAAGGCTTCGGAAGATAAATATGTCATCTGCAAATTCAAGGAGCTGACAACGCAGGATGCCTTCAAGTCATGGGCTGAAAACGGCTTTTCCGTTGAAGCATTCTATGTAATGCCCGCAAAGGGCTCTGTTCAGGGCATCATCTGCGGCACGCAGGCAGGCGGCTGGGGTCTTGCCGAGGATAAGACAGGCAAGCCTTACTTCCTCACAGGCGGCGGCACGAGCTACAATACGGGCGCATATGCAACCTCCGCTTCTGCAGAGCTTGTTCATGTTGTCGGCGTATACAGCATTTCCGACGGAAAATGCTATATCTATGTAAACGGCAAGCTGAATGCTTCGGTTCCCATAAACAGCACCTTCAAGGTCGGTGCAGACGGCACATTCAACTATTTCTGCCTCGGCAACGATATCACCAAGGGCAATGTCGGCGGCGACTTCCCGACAAAGGGAATGACTATGGTAGACGGCAAAATCTACACCGGCGCACTCACTGCAGAGCAGATAGCGGAAGCGTATAATTCCGCACTCAAGCTGCTTAAATAAATCACACGGAAAAACAGGAGTATCAAGGTGCGCCTGCCGCAAAATGTGCGGACAGTACCGAAAACGCCTGTGGCAGAACAAATAAAAGATCAGGCAATGAACTGACATCGCTTTTCGGGCGGTGTCAGTTTTGTTGTATAGAGAACTCCGACGAAGGAGGAGTTCTCACGAAAACCACCCGCTAAGCGGGTGGTTCCGGAAAGGCTTTTGCCGATGAGCAATCCCGCCGCAGCGGTGGCTCCCTTGTGCAAAGGGAGCTGTCGCCGCAGGCGACTGAGGGATTGTTTCTGTCATGTGAATTTTGCAATCCCTCCGCCTCGCGTTGCTCGGCACCTCCCTTTACACAAGGGAGGCGAAAAGTAGTTGTTGTCGCATTTGCGACTGCAGTGCAAATTTGCAAATGTCAGACTTTTTCAGAGGGCTTTCAGCCCTGCCAGTACCATGCCCTTATAGGGCTGAGCAAGCCACCGGCTTAGCCGGTGGTTATGACTTTAAGTCGGATACGTTCTTTATTGCAGAAGCAGATACACCGATGAGAAGGCGAGCCTCCTTACAGGTGAGGGCTTTTGCACGATAAACAGGATGGGATTTTAATGTCCGTTTACCGCTGCAATAACGAGAGAATATCTATAAATCAAAAAGAATGAGCCCGGTTCAATACCGAGCTCATTCACAAGCAATTTAATATTTAATTTCTGTCTTAATTTTGGGGTTCTCTGCATCGCAGTACGCCCATGTTTAATTATGTATTTTATATTTACTGACGGAGGATTATTTTGCTTCCTCATCGACAACATCTTCGCAGGGCTCGTCTTTTCTCTTGCCGTTTGTAAGAAGATTTACGAGTATGCCGAGGATGAGCGCGCATGCGACGGTGGTTATCGTTACCTTGCCGAATGTGAGGGAAAGACCGCCGATACCTGTGATGAGTATAGTGGAAGCCACGAAGAGATTTCTGTTATCGTTGAGGTCGACAGGCTGGAGCATCTTGAGACCCGATACCGCGATGAAGCCGTAGAGTGCGATGCACACACCGCCCATTACACAGGAGGGGATAGTGGAAAGGAAGGTTACAAAGGGAGCGAAGAATGAGACTACTATTGCCATTATCGCGGTGGTAAGTATCGTTACCACGGAGGCATTGCCGGATATTGCGACACAACCGACGGACTCGCCGTATGTTGTGTTGGGGCATCCGCCGAAGAAAGCGCCTGCCATTGAGCCTACACCGTCGCCGAGGAGAGTTCTGGAAAGTCCGGGGTTTTCAAGCAGATCCTGCTCGATGATGCTGGAGAGGTTCTTGTGGTCTGCGATGTGCTCTGCGAATACCACGAGTGCTACGGGAACATATGCCACTGCTATGGAAGCTACATAGGCACCGTTGATTTCCTTCACGCCTTTGAGAGCCTCAATGAATGTGAAGTCGGGATACCACTGCATATTCTTGAAAGCGGAGAAGTTTATTATCTGAAGAGCGGCTGTATCGGTTAAATTACCGATTACCGTGAAGATTGCGGCGAGACCGTAGCCTGCTACGATACCGATTATAAAAGGAATCATTCTTGCCATCTTCTTGCCGAAAACAGAGCAGATGATGACTGTTGCGAGGGTTACGAGACCACAGAGGATGCAAAGGCAAACAGATGCGCTCTGTACTGCCACTCCATCGACCATGTGAGTTACATTGCCTTTCTGAAGGTCGCCTACGGCGTTACCCGCGAGCGAAAGACCGATGATGGAGACTGTAGGACCGATTACTACTGCGGGCATGAGCTTATTTATCCAGTTGACGCCTGCAAGCTTGACTATGATTGCGAGAACAACATAAACGAGACCTGCGAAAACCGCACCGAGGATAAGACCTACATATCCGAGCGATGCCGAAGCTGCACCTGCGAAAGCAGAGAGCATGGGGCCGATGAATGCGAATGAAGAGCCGACGAATACAGGGCTTCTGAACTTGGTAAAGAGCAGATAAACAAGCGTACCTACGCCCGCGCCGAAGAGTGCTGCCGAGGACGACATACCGTTACCGACTATGGCGGGAACGGCTATCGTTGCCGCAAGAATCGCGAGCAGCTGCTGGAATGCGAAAACGAGCGTCTGCCCGAATTTCGGCTTGTCTTTTACACCGTAAATTAATTTCATTTGTTTTTCCTCCGTGGTTTTTTTATAATTTAAGCGCAGAGCGCATAAATTCATTCGTCAAGCGGGCTTATTTCCACACTCATTTCGCTGTCGAAAGGGGGAATCTTCAGCGCTATCTTCTCGGAAAGGGAAGTCGGGATATTTTTGCCTACATAGTCGGGCTTTATGGGAAGCTCTCTGTGCCCGCGGTCAATAAGCGAAACAAGCTGTATTCGCTTCGGTCTGCCGATATCGAAGAGCGCGTCTATCGCGGCGCGGACCGTTCTTCCCGTGAATATGACATCATCGACTATGATGATTATTTTTCCTTTTATATCGAAATCGATTTCGTTCCCTTTGATTTTCGGCATATCGGAAAGCTCGGAGAGATCATCGCGGTAGAGTGTGATATCGAGCTTGCCTACGGGAAGCTTCACTCCTTCAAAACGCTCTATATTTTCCGCTATCCTTTCGGCAAGCGGAACGCCGCGGCGAAGCACGCCGACGAGAGCGACCTTATCGAGATTTTCGTTTTTCTCGATTATTTCATGCGCTATCCGTGCAAGCATACGCTCTATGGCAGATGAATCGAAAAGAATTTTTCCCATGATACGCTCCTTTTTTGCAAAAATAAAACCTTGCCGGAAATCGGCAAGGCGCAAATTTACATAATAAAAGTATATGGCTATACTTTCTGTATATAATCCCCTTGTCGACCTCTCTGTGCCGAATTAAAAAGGTTTTTTCAAATTTCTCAAAGATTATATCACAAGTTTCCGCATTTGTAAAGGGGTTTTTGAAAAAAAGTTCATATTTTCTTCAAAAAAATTCGCCGCATGCTTTGTGGCGGTAGTATATTGACTTTTTGCTCTTTCGCGTGTATAATAAAGGAAAGACAAAATCAGGTATTTTTTCAGGAGAGATATATGGCAAAAAGGTTAACTCGCCACATAGCGAGAGAAAGTGCGGTCAGGCTCGTATATGCCTGCTCCGTAAACAGGGACGAAGATCCGGAAAAATTTCTGGAGCTTGCCGTTTCGGAGCATGAGCTCCCGGCGGATTCATTTACAAAGGAGCTTTTTTTCGGTGTCTGCAATAACCGTGAGAAGCTTGACTCGGTCATCGCGGAGAATGCGACAGGCTGGAAAATAAGCAGAATTTCAAAAATTTCGCTTGCCGTCATGCGCGTGTGCGCATATGAACTGCTCTATACGGATGTTCCTGTTGAGATAGCGATAAATGAGGCTGTCGAGATAGCAAAGGCTTATGACGACAGCAAGGCGCCTTCCTTTATAAACGGTATACTCAATGCCATAGCCAAATCGGCAAGGGACAAAGCGGCGGAAGAGAGCACCGCGGTTCCGGAAGCGCAGGCGTCGGGGGATGGGGAATAAATGAGAGTTCTCGGCATAGATACAAGCAACTATACAACATCTATAGCGGTTGCCGACGAGACGGGATACCGACACGGGAGAACAATACTTGAGGTAAAAACGGGGGAGCGTGGATTGCGGCAGAGCGACGCTCTCTTTTTGCATACAGTGAATCTTCCTCGGCTCTTTTCGGAGCTTGATATCGGAAAGACAGATGCCGTTTCCTACAGCGAAAAGCCGCGCGATATCGAAGGCTCATATATGCCTTGCTTTCTCGCGGGCAAAGCCGCCGCGACGGCGGCGGCTTCCGCCGCAGGCGTGCCGCTCTTTGCCTTTTCCCACCAGGCAGGGCATATCATGGCGGCGCTCAAAAGCTGCGAGGCGGGCGAAGAAGCGCTCGGGAGAGAATTTCTCGCATTTCATATCTCGGGAGGCACGACGGAGCTTCTCCATGTGAAAAGGAAAGCTGTCGGTTTTGATGTTGCCATAGTCGGCGAGACGCTGGATATAAACGCGGGTCAGCTTATCGACCGCGCAGGCGTGCTGCTCGGGCTGAAGTTTCCCTGCGGCATGGAGCTGGAAAAGCTTGCCGTGCAAGGAAAAACAACAAAATTACACACCTGTATAAAAAATGGCAGTTGCAACCTCTCGGGTGCGGAGAATAAAATTATACAAATGTATAACTCCGGCGAATCGGCGGAAAACATCGCGAGATACGCGATAGATTTCGTCTGCGAGACGATACTCGGGATGAGCAGATACGCAAGAGAAGCACACCGGAGCCTGCCGATACTTTACGCAGGCGGCGTGATGCGCGACAATATAATAAGAGACAGGCTTACGGGCGAGATGGAGAATATTTATTTCGCCGAAAACGAGCTTTCCTCCGACAATGCCGTCGGCACGGCATACCTCGGGCTGGAAGCGCTGAAGGAGGGAAGATAATGGCGGAAGAGCGACAGGTCTTTACCGTTACGGCACTGAATGAATATATAAAAATGAAGCTTGAAACGGACGAAGCGCTGATGCGCGTTTTCATCCGCGGCGAGATATCGAATTTTACCAATCATAAATCGGGGCATTTCTATTTCACCGTCAAGGATGAGACGAGCCGCATCGCCGCCGTAATGTTTCGTTCGAGTGCCTCAAAGCTCGCTTTCATTCCCGAAAACGGTATGAAGGTGATAGTCGGCGGCAGAGTCAGCGCATATGTTCGCGACGGTCAGTATCAGATTTATGTCGATACACTCGAGCCGGACGGCGTGGGTGCGCTCTATATCGCATATGAGCAGCTCAAAGCCAAGCTTGGCGCAGAAGGGCTTTTCGATGAAGCAAAAAAGAAGCCACTGCCGCGATATCCGATGCGCATAGGCGTCATCACCTCGCCGACGGGCGCGGCGATACGCGATATCATAAATATACTCGGCAGGCGCTTTCCGATAGCGGAGGTCGTGCTTTATCCGTCGCTTGTGCAGGGAGAGAGCGCCGCACCTCAGTTGATAGAGGGACTGCGGTATTTCAATGAAAAGAAGAATGTGAATGTCATCATCATCGGGCGCGGCGGCGGCTCACTCGAGGATTTGTGGGCTTTCAACAGCGAGGCGCTTGTGCGCGAGGTCGCGGCATCGGAGCTGCCCGTCATCTCGGCGGTCGGGCATGAGATAGACTTCACGCTCTGCGATTTTGCCGCCGACAGGCGCGCGCCGACACCTTCCGCCGCGGCTGAACTGGCTGTGCCGGAGAGATATGAACTGAAGCGCAAGCTCGGCAATGTCACGGCGCGGCTCGAGCTGCTCGAGGGCAAGAAGCTGGAGCTTCTGCGCAGTACGCTCGAGCGCATGAAAAAGAGTCGGGCTCTCACCGATCCGCGCAATTTCATAGACGACAAAAGAATGGCTCTCGGCATTGCCGAGGATAAATTATACAATCGTATAACATTCCTTCTGGAGCGCAAAAAGTCAGCTCTGGCAGGCAAAACGGCAAAGCTGGACGCGATGAATCCGCTCTCCGTGCTCTCGCGCGGATATGGTGCTGCTTTCGCTTCCGACGGTACGGTGATAAGAAGTGCCGCGCAGGTGGAAAAGGGAAGCGATATATCGCTGATGCTCTCGGACGGCACCGTCAGAGCGACGGTATGCGACATAGTGATGAACGAAAAGGAGAAGATATAAATATGGAAAACACGGAAAAGAAAATGACATTCGAAACGGCGCTCGCAAGGCTCGAGGAGATAGTGCGCGCAATGGAAAGCGGAAGTGCAAAGCTTGATGAGTCGCTCGCTCTTTTTGAGGAGGGCGTGGGGCTTGTCAAATTCTGTACGGGCGAGCTTGACAATGCCGAGCAGAGAGTAAAGATCCTTCAGGCGGGCGAAGAAGGAAGCCTCGTCGAGAAGGATTTTGCAAAACCCGAATAAGGAATGAAAATACGGAGGATATACTATGGAAAAATGCAGGGAAGCTGATATAAAAAAATTACTTTCGGAAAATGCCGCGGCTGTCGAAACCGAGCTTGAAAAATACCTGAAAACGCCCGATGCGGCGCTCGAAACGCTCTATTCATCCATGCGCTACAGCGCGCTCGGCGGAGGAAAGCGCATACGCGCCTTTCTCGTAATGCAGTTTTGCAGGCTTTTCGGCGGAATGGATGCCTCGGCTATGCCTTTTGCCTGCGCTATAGAGTGCGTTCATGCGTCATCGCTTGTGCATGACGATATGCCCTGCATGGATAATGACGATTACAGGCGCGGCAAGCTGACAAACCATAAGGTTTACGGCGAGGATATAGCGCTCCTCTGCGGTGACGCGCTGATAACAAAGGGCTATGAGCTTGCTTCGGAAAATGCCTTTGTGGAGCCGAAAGCCGCGCTCTCCGCGACAAATATGCTTCTTGTCTGCGCGGGTGCGCTCGGCATGATGGGCGGGCAGGAGATAGACCTGCTCGGCGAGAAAAAGGCACCCGATTTCAAGCTTCTCCTGAAAATGCACGATAAGAAAACAGGTGCGCTGATGAGAGCATCTGCGCTTCTCGGCTGTCATGCGGCGGGACTGTATATCTCCTCAGACAAGCGGCTTCATGATGCGTCAAAATATGCCACGGGCATAGGACTTGCTTTCCAGATAATAGACGATATCCTCGATGTTGAGGGCGATGCGGCACTTCTCGGAAAGGCTACGCATGCCGACGCCAAGGAGGGCAAAACGACATTCCTCTCGTTCATGGATGTGGCAAAGGCACGCGAATATGCAAAGCGCGAAACAGAGGCGGCAATAGCGGCTATCTCGGGCTATTCCGGAAGCGAAGTACTCTGCGAGCTGGCAAGCTACCTGCTTGAGAGGAAATATTGAGCGATAGCTTTTGCAGGCGGTTGACAAACAGATAATGTTAGTGTACAATAACAAAATAATATACATAACCAGAGAGATGACAATTGTATTAAGAAAGGGAAACATATGCAAAGAATATATATAAAAGATATCCGTGATAATCTCGAAAAAAGCATTTTGGTTCAGGGCTTTGTCGAAAATTTCCGTGACGGCAAGGCGATGTGCTTTATAGTTCTGAAGGATATTACCGGTAAGGTGCAGATAACCATAGAAAAAGAGGGACACGAGGAGCTTCTGCCGGCACTCGGTCAGATTACCCCCGATTCCGTAATATCGGTAATCGGTGTGGCGCATGAAAGCGAATATGTAAAAATGGGCGGAATTGAAATAATCCCAACCGAAATCAAGGTTGAGTCCGTAGCTGCCGCTCTTCCCATACAGCGCGAAGATATTCCCGCTACCAAAAAGAAGGCTGCCGTAGCCCGTTCCGGAATTGATGACCGCATGGATTATCGCTGGATAGACTTGCGTACAGATCGCAACCAGCTGATTTTTAAGGCGCAGACAATTTTTACCAAAGCCATGCGCGATTTCCTGTATGAACGCGGATTTCTGGAGATACATACGCCAAAGCTTATCGGTGCGGCAAGCGAGAGCGGCTCGGAGGTTTTCGAGGTCAAGTATTTTGACCGCAACGCTTATCTTGCTCAGAGTCCTCAGTTTTATAAGCAGATGGCAATGGCAAGCGGTTTTGACAGAATTTTTGAGGTCGGTCCCGTATTCCGCGCAGAGAAATCTTATACCAATAAGCATACCACCGAGTTCACCGGCTTCGACTTGGAATTCAGCTATATCACCTCCTTCCGTGATGTTATGAAAATGGAGGAGGAGCTTCTTACTTACGCTTTGGCAAAGGTAAAGGACGAGCTCGGAGACCGGATAAAAGAAACATTCGGCATAGAGGTAGTGGTTCCCACCACGCCGTTTCCCGTTATTACTCTGGCTGAATTATATGACAATCTGGAAAAGGATTTCGGTTATACGGTTCCTGATTCCGAAAAGGGTGATCTGACTACCGATGCCGAAAGGCTCAGCTATGAGTGGGTAAAGCGCAAATATAATCATGAATTTCTCTTTATCACCGACTATTCTGCTGAAAAACGCGCATTTTACCATATGCGTGATGAGCATGGCGTTCCCGAGGGCTATGACCTTATCTGGCGCGGAGTTGAGATTACTACCGGCGCACAAAGAGAACACAGATACGATGTTCTGAAAGCACAGGCAGAAGAAAAAGGATTGGCGGAGGATGTAAAATTCTATCTTGAATTTTTCAAGTACGGTTGTCCTCCTCACGGCGGATTCGGTTTGGGCGTAGACCGCCTTACCATGCTCCTTACGGGTCTGCATATCAACGAAGCGATGTTTCTTTTCCGCAGTCCCAAGCGTCTGACTCCGTAAATTTTATCAGCCCGCTATTATTATGTTGAGAGACGAGCAGACTTGTGAAATTTTGCGTAAAGGTTGAAACTGATATAAAGACAGGCAAAACCGATTATAGATTCGGAGGGAAAAATGAAGCAACATTATTTGTGCCCAAAATGCAAATCCGAAATGCTGCTTCCTGCATGCGGCAGTTGCGGATATGAGCTTCCTCTTATCAATTCCATATACAGATTTTACGAAGGCGCACCCGTCAAACTTGAGGGAAGCCGAAAATATATAGGATATGACGATATAGGAGAAGATTTCGAGCCTGAGATTACATATTGGAATGCAAACAATACGGAGCGCTATTCTCACCTCGCCAGATTCTTATCGATAAGTTTATTATAACACAAAAAAACCGACAAGTAAACCACATTGATGTAAGCAATCGTGAATAATCAAATATTCAGATACATCGAAATATCAAAATAGTGAGACTGACAAAAATCAAAATTCCATCAACATACAACATAATTGTATAGTCCCCGTCAAAGACGGAAAATGAGATGCAGTTTGTGTTATTACCACTTTTTGATCATATGTAACAACATCACGGAAGAATCTTGAGGTTGTGGTATAATAAATCAAAAGTGAATTGAACGAGGTAAAGAACATGAAACACAGATTATTTCTTATCCTTCTTATTGTTTTGCTCCTCACAGGATGTGCTGTATCGACAGATAAAGATGTAACGTATACGCAAATAACCATGAGCGAAGCTGTGGAAATGATGGAAAGCGAAAGCGATTACATCATACTTGATGTTCGCCGTCCCGACGAATTTGCCACAGGGCATATTCCGAATGCGATCAATATTCCGAACGAAAGCATCGGCACGGATGAAATATCCGAGCTCCCCGATAAGGACCAGCTGATTCTGGTATATTGCCGAAGCGGTAACCGCAGCAAGCAAGCGTCCCAAAAACTTGTTAAACTCGGATATACGAATGTCGTAGAGTTCGGTGGCATCAACGATTGGAAAGGTGAGATCGAAAAGTGATAACATCACGGAAGAAGCAGAAGAATTGCGGTATACTTCGGGTGTAGATCAAACAAGGAGGACATAAAAATGTCAGTTATCAAAATCAATAAAGATAATTTTCAAAATGAAGTGAAAAATTCCGACAAGCCCGTACTTCTCGATTTTTATGCGGATTGGTGCGGTCCATGCCGGATGGTCAGTCCTATTGTAGATGAAATCGCAGAGGAAAGAAAGTATATTAAGGTGGGCAAGATAAATGTTGATCAGGAAAGGGAGCTTGCCGAAGCGTTCGGCGTGTACAGCATTCCAACCCTTGTGATCATGAAGGACGGCAAGATCGTCAATCAAGCGGTGGGTGCCCGACCGAAGGAACAGATCCTTGCTATGCTGTGAGGTGTGATATGGGATTTTTCAGTTTTTTGCAAACAAAAGATATAAACATCGGTGTGAGAAGTTTTCTTTCCACCGAAGGAGCGGTGCTTTTGGATGTTCGCACACGGGAGGAATATTCCGAGGGGCATATTGAGGGAAGCAAAAATATTCCCCTACAAAGCATAGAGCAAGTAGAGTCAATCATAAAAGATAAAAGCACACCGCTTTTCGTACATTGCAGAAGCGGCGCACGAAGCGCACAGGCAACAAGCATCCTGAAAAGAATGGGATACACAAATGTAGAGGATATCGGCGGCATTCTGTCGTACCGAGGAAAGGTCGTGAGATAGATGAAAATTGTAATAATAGGCGGTGTTGCCGGCGGCGCGACTGCGGCGGCAAGAATACGCAGGCTTGACGAGAAAGCTGAAATCGTAGTCTTTGAGCGTTCCGGTTTTATTTCTTACGCCAACTGCGGACTTCCGTATTACATCGGCGGAACGATTGAGGATGAGGGTGACTTGACCTTGCAGACACCGGAGAGCTTTTATAAGCGTTTCCGTGTCAAAATGAATGTGCGCCATGAGGTAACGGCACTTCACCCCGAAAGCAAAATGGTCACCGTAAAAAATATTGAGAACGGTACAGTTTTCACCGAAACCTATGATAAGCTCATATTATCGCCCGGTGCAAAGCCGATCAAGCCGAGCTTTGAAGGCATTGACAGCGATAAGATATTCACGCTCCGCACGGTTGAGGACACGCTGAAAATCAAGAAATTTATAAATGAGAAATATCCAAAATCCGCAGTTGTTGTCGGCGGAGGGTTTATCGGAATCGAAGTTGCGGAAAATCTCCGTGAGCTTGGGATAGATGTCACACTCGTTGAAGCCGCCGACCAGCTCATGGCTCCTTTTGACAGCGATATGGCATCCTTCATCCATGCAGAGCTACGCAAAAACGGCGTTAATCTTATGCTCGGCAGGTTCGTTGAAGGCTTTGCCGACACTGATGACGGCATTTGTGTGAAACTAAAAAATTCTCCTACGCTCCACGCCGATATGGTCGTAATGGCGATCGGCGTTGCTCCGGAAACCACGCTCGCAAAGGATGCAGGTCTTGAACTCGGTATCAAGGGCAGTATCGTGGTGAACGACCGAATGGAAACCTCCGTTACCGACATTTATGCTGTCGGCGATGCAGTTCAGATCAGGAATTTTGTAACCGATACAGACGCTCTGATCTCCCTTGCCGGTCCTGCCAATAAGCAGGGCAGAATCGCCGCTGACAATATTTGCGGCATTGACAGTCGTTACCGGGGCGGACAGGGCAGCTCAGTTATAAAGCTTTTCGACATGACCGCCGCCTCTACCGGCATAAATGAAAAAACAGCGAAGGCACTCGGGCTTTCTACCGACAAGGTCATTCTTTCTCCCATGAGCCATGCCGGATATTATCCCGGCGGCAAGATGATGACCATGAAGGTACTGTTTGAAAAAGACACCTACCGTTTGCTCGGTGCTCAGATCGTTGGCTTTGACGGTGTTGACAAGCGGATCGATGTCATTGCAACCGCTATCCGTGCCGGAATGAAAGCTTACGAACTTGCGGAACTCGACCTTGCTTACGCTCCGCCTTATTCCTCGGCAAAGGACCCCGTGAACATGGCAGGCTATATTGTAGAGAACATCAAAAACGGCGTGGTAAAGCAGTGGTACTACGAGGATACTGAGAGTTTGCAACGAGATGAGAACGTTACACTTCTCGATACGCGCACACCGACGGAATACAGCAGAGGCCACGTGGAGGGATTTATCAATATTCCTGTCGACGAGCTTCGTGAACGCCTATCAGAGCTTGACAGCAGCAAGCCTGTGTATGTCATCTGTCAAAGCGGTCTGAGAAGCTATATTGCAACCCGAATTCTTGCAGGCAACGGTTTAGACTGCTACAACTTTGCAGGCGGCTTCCGCTTCTACGATGCGGTGCATCAGGAGAAAGCACTAAATAAAAAATCCACTCCTTGCGGAATGGAGATCTGACAGGAGAAGTAAACGGTGTAATGAGAAAAGCGCCCGGAAATCCATTACAGAAATCTTGGCGCTTTTCTTCTATCCCAACAACACGTCCGTGACAAGCATGACGCAAAAGCCTATAAGCAAAGCATAGGTCGCACCTCGCTCGCTCCCGTGTGCGTGGGTTTCGGGTATCATTTCGTCGCTGATGACGTAGAGCATCGTTCCTCCCGCAAATGCGAGCGCAAAGGGCAAAATCGCAGTGGATATACTGACGGCAAAATAGCCGATCAGCGTGCCCACAACCTCAACGAGTCCCGTGATCATGGCGAGAATGAAGGTCTTGCGAGGGCTAATCCCTGCCGCAAGCATGGGCGCTATGATCACCATGCCTTCGGGAATATTCTGCAGAGCAATACCCCCTGCAATGATCAGTGCTTGCGTCGTATCGCCCGAGCCAAAGCCTACCCCAGCGGCGATGCCTTCCGGCAGATTATGTATGGCGATCGCCAAAACGAACAGCAGAACCTTGCTCAGATTTGCATTTTGGTGCGATTCGGGTTCGACACCGACGATCTTATGTAAGTGCGGCACTAACTTGTCGATGAGATTGAGGCAGACAGCGCCGGCAAAAATACCTGCAACCGTGACAAGTATTCCGTATTTTCCGCCGTATTCAAGAGACGGAATGATAAGTCCCAGAACCGCCGCGGCAAGCATCACGCCCGCGGCGAACGACAGAACGATATCCGAAAATTTATGCGATATGTTTTTAAAAATAAAACCTATCAGCGAACCGATAACGGTAGCACCGCCCACACCGAGGGCGGTTAGTAATACAAGCTCCATAATTTATCCTTCCGCAATGTTTGCAAGTTTGCTTTCATCAACAATTTCAATTGTCCCGCGCGACAGTTTGACCGCACCCTCGCTCACGAAATATTTGAGCATTCTCGTCACGACTTCCCGGGGATTTCCCAGATGATTACCAATCTCTTCGTGTGTGATCTTCAGAACGTTCATGCCTTCTATGTTGGCTTCGTCCAAAAGAAAACTCGCAAGACGCTTATCAAAGCTTTTCCACATGATTTGGTCGATCAGCCACATCACATCCGAGAAGCGGCTTGCCATAATTTCGTTCGTGTAATTGGCAAGCGGTGCACAGTTTTCCATAATGCCACGGTAAATATCCGAGGGAATGAGTATGACATCGGTATCCTTTTCAGCGGATAAAGTAATGTCAAACTGAATGCTGTGCATCATGCAAGAAGCAGAAAAAAGGCAAATATCACGCTCAAACAGGCGATACATGGTGATCTCCCTGCCGTCCTCTGAAATGGTGTAGGCACGAAGCTGTCCCGAAGCTACAAGAACAAGTCCCATGCAGTCGCCGCCTGTATGGATCAAGTCGCCTTTATGATAGTGCAACTCTCTGACGTTTGCAGACAAAGCTTGCTGTTCATTTGCATTCAATTCGTTCCATACAGAATAAAAAATAATACAATAAATGCGAAAGGTATTTACGCCCTGTTCCGGGCGTGCCAATCGCATTTATTTTTATTTCGGAGGGAAAGAAAATGGCTGACCACACGATTATAGAGGATAAGAACAGAAAAGCGCATGACCTCTACTATAAACTGCATAAGTGCTTGAAACGGTCACTTTCGGGTGAAACGGAAAACGGCGACGACTTATCATGCCACACAAACGCTATTGTGCGCCACCTTGCAAAAAGTATCGAGAGCGGCGAAACGTGGTTTGATGAAAGCGTGGATTGCTGGTGTAACTACTTCCTTGCCGCAGGAATGAACAATTACGAGCGGTACGCAGGAACACCGGACAGGCTTTCGGGCTTTCTTGCTTCTCTGCCAACGCTTTACGGGCCATGGAATGACGCTTTTCGCAAAAAGTATTGCGGCGGGTGTGAAATTGAAAATTGCGCAGACTGTCCGAACGGAAACGTGGAAGAAACAAACATTAAAGAGTGGTTAAAAATGAGGACGGAGAGGGACGAAGAATGAACGAATACAGATACTTAACTTTCGATGACCGAAAACAGCTTGAAAAACTATACGGGAGCGGTGAAAGAATTGTTGTCATTGCTTCCCGTCTGGGAGTGTGTTTTGCCACGATTTACAGAGAACTGAAACGGGGCTATACGGGAAGCAATGACAACAATATGCGCCCCGGTTACAGTGCCGAAATAGCCGAAGCCGCCCTGCAATCCTCTTTTCAGGCGAGAGGGAGAAAGAACACACGGGAGGACAGATTATGAACGCCGCCCTATTGAGTAGTCAAAACATGAATTGGTGTACGCCGCAGGATTTCTTTGACGAACTGAATGCGGAGTTTCACTTTGCCCTTGACGTAGCGGCAACAGAGCGTTCCGCAAAGTGCGCAAATTTTTTCACGCCCGAAACGGACGGGTTGGCGCAATCTTGGAATTGTGGGGGGCAGTATTCTGTAATCCTCCCTATGGGCGAGAACTGAAGAAGTGGATTCGGAAGGCCTATACCGAAGCGCAGAGTGGGAAAACGATCGTTTTACTGATTCCTGCAAGAACTGACACCGCCGCCTTCCACGACTACATATACGGCAAAGCGGAAATTCGTTTTGTACGCGGACGGCTGACCTTTACGGACGAGAACGGCGATCCGCAAAGAGACAAAAGCGGGCGGGCTATGCCTGCACCGTTTCCGTCAATGGTAGTTATTTATAACAGGAGGTCTTGAAATGAATGCAAATCAGAAAACCGTGACGGTCAAATTGAAACGCGGCGATTTGTGTACACTTTTGACCGGACTGAACGCCATATGTGATACACCCGGAACAAGTGAGCAGTTCAAGATTATCCGTGACAATCTGCGTGATCAACTACATTGCCATGATGAAAAAATGTTGAATGAAAATCAAACAAAGGAGGTCTGAAAATGTCGGAAACAGGAATCAGGCAGGAAGTGTACCAAAGAATCATAAACACGTTTTCGCAGAATCTGCGGGAACATCTGATTTCGGACAAGCACTATCCGCACGAAGTGGTAATCCGTACAGAATACGGAGATTGTACGCAAGTTTTGAAAATTCGCTTTGATGACAGTCATCGGGAGGCGCATGATGATCATTGAGAATTTGAACAACTGCACAAAAAAGTATTCCATAGTGTACACTGATCCACCGTGGCAGCAGTCACGGGGCGGCAAGAAAAGCACCCGCCCGAATTCAAGCGGCTTGCCGCTTACATACAAAACAATGCCGCTTACTGACATCGAGGAACTGCACCGAATATTTTTGCGGCAATGCACCGAAGAAAAGCACAATGTTTTCATGTGGGCAATAGACAAGTATTTGCCCGAAGCAGAAACAATGATGAAACGGATTGGCTATAAGCTACACGCCCGGATTGTGTGGGACAAGCTGAACGGGCCGTCCCCTGCTTTTACGATTCGCTTTCAAACCGAATATTTGTTGTGGTTTTACAAACCCGGAAATATCGTCATGCCGGAAAAAGATTGTCGCGGGAAATATTCAACCATTATCCGGGAGGGTTCGACCGTCCACAGCCGCAAACCACAGGCGGCATATAGAATGCTGGAGGATATGTTTCGGAACAGAAACAAAATAGAACTGTTTGCCCGCACAACCCGCGCGGGATGGGATTGCTTCGGAGATGAAGCAAAGGAGGCGGACAATGACAGATGTTGATCGTTGCGTGTGTTGCGGTCGGGAAATTCCTGAAGGTGTACATATCTGCCGCCACTGTTCCAAAGTGGCAAGCCGGAATGAAGTACCACACGCCGAAGAACTTCGGGAAAGTATCAGAAACATTAAAAACTATTGCGCCGAGCGGCGGGGGCGGTTGGGTAAATGCGGAGAATGCCCGATCAAAATCGCCTGCTTGAATATCATTCCGTTATGGGAGGATTGAATATGTGCAAAGCAAAATGCCCGCAGTGTGGCTTTGAATTTGAAGCGCAGAAACCGCCAACGGTTTCAAATCTGCGGTGGACGCAAGAGGAAGAAACAGCCCTCCTTCGTCTGTATCAGACGGAGCGCAAAACCATTCCGCAGATTGCGGAGGAACTGAACCGCACACAGGACGCGGTGCGAAATCATCTGTTCAAACTTCGGGGAACGGGGAGAAAGCCGGACACCGTAACCGTTGCTGTCACTATGACCGCAGAAGAATACAGCAGAATGCAAGGCGCAGCCGAGAGGGAGAGCAACGCAAAGCACCGCGCCACGGTTGCGGAATCACAGGCGAACCGCATTGCGGGAGCGGCGGCAATGCTGGTTTCCCTTATACGAACGGCAGGCGCACCACAAACAGACATTGAAAAAGCAACGCAGAGCGTGGAGGCGGAAATCCGTCATATGGCAATGCGGCAAAAGACTTTTATTTGAAAGGGATAGAACATGATCGAACTGATGACAAGTTCACAATTTACAAACTACAAAAAGGTAATGAAGGAACACTGCCCGGATTTCGACCACGGGTGTGATGGCACGCCACTATGTGCAGATAAAAAAAGAATACCGCCCTGTATCTACTATAAGGACGGCGATTGCACACAGCCGCGCATTCTTGAATATCGGCTGATTATCAGGAATACGGCATACGAGAGGAAAGCCGCAAAACGGTACATAGCAAGGGAGAAACAGAAATGAAAAAACTGCTTGCGGCGGTCAAGGCGTTTTTCAATGTGTTTGCATTCATGCTTGGCGCAGATTGTGAAATCCGCAGAAACGCCGTTGACGACGGAATCTGTGATTTCAGCGGTCAGGGGCGTGACAAATACGGCAGATAGTAAATCAACCGGAATCAGGATGGCGGGAAGAACGCCAAATCACAAAAAAACAACCCGTCCGATAACGGCGGACGGGTCAGAGGGAAACGGCTGTTGCCGCTTGTGCTGAACACATTTATATTATAGCACAACAGCGGCGAAAAGTCAAGACAGAAGCGGGATATTTTGCCCGCTTGTCGGCCTTGTATTGTATAGTATTTCAACGACGAAGGCAAGGCAAAACAGATTTTTCAAGGAGTGCTGAAACAATGACACAAACAAATGCAATTTTTTCTTCCGAACAGAAGTCAGGTCGCAGTCAAAGTCAAGTCCCGTCGGGTTCATTTTATGAGGTTCTGCAAGCTGTGCGGGATCAGATCAACATTGAATGCTTTTTCCACGAGGATTGGGATCAGGTAAATGAACTTTTTCTGATAATCGCAGAGATGTACAAACTGCCGCCGCTGGCGGAGGTGCAAATCAACGGTCAGAAACTGCCTGCGTCTTTGGTACAGGAAGTGTACTTGCTTTTGACGGAAGATCACATCCGCAGGGTGATACAGAATTTTGAAGCGGCGACCTATACCGTCAAATTCAAAAAGACATACATTCGGACGGCTCTTTACAACGTGGTCTTTGAATATGAAAGCGGGAATGTCAACGATTTTCGAACAGATTTTCCGGAATTCCCGACACACCGCCACGGATAACGGGAGGCGGATATGCAGCGAGAAAAACGGACAAAAAGCGGTCGCCTGCTTGAAATAGATTTCTACCCCGTGTTTTCGGACGGTCGGCGAATGCCGACGAGAAAACCGAAAGCAACGCCGACAACAGAAGCGCAGGCACGCTACAACCATAATCAAGCCGTAAAAAAAGCCGTGCGGCTTATCAATGAAAATTTTGATACGGGCGACATTCTTATGCACCCAACATACAGACCGGAGGACGCACCGCAAAGTGAGGAAGAAGCAAAACGGGATTTTGCAAACTACATTCGCCGCGTAAAAACCAAACGGGCGGCTGAACTGAAACGCTACACAGCACTGTGCAAGAAATATCCGGATAATGATTCATACAAACAAGCAAAAAAGAAACTGGAACAGCCGTTCGTCTATTATTGCGCGCTGGAGGAAGTCACATACAAGAGCGGCAGAAACAAGGGGCGGAGCAACTGGCACTTTCACTTGTTCATGACGGGCGGGGTTGATCGCGACACGTTGGAGGATTTGTGGCCGTCCCGCGCCCGTGTCAATGCCGACCGTTTTCAACCGGAACGGTTCGGGCCGGAAGCCGCCGCAAAATATATCACAAAGGATTTGCACGGGCAAAGGAAGATCCTCCGGTCAAAGAATCTGCGCACGCCGAAGACACCGCAAATACGGGACGGGAAAATCACAGCGCACGGTGTGGAACGCTTGGTGAAACTACGCGCCGACGATCGGGAATATTGGGAGCGGAAATTCAAGGGGTATCGTTTTGTGCGTACATATGCGCGATACAACGAATACAACGGTCATTGGTATTTGTCCGTGGTCATGTACAAAACGGCAGGAAAAGGCGATTTGCCGCCGTGGGAGGTTGAAGAATGGATAGACGAATAACGCTTGGAAGCCTGTTTGACGGAATCGGAGGTTTCCCTCTCTGCGCCGTCCTTTCGGGAGTAACGCCAATATGGGCGGCAGAGGTTGACGCAGCGTGTGTTGCCCTGACGAAACAGCGCTTTCCCGGTATGCGTCATTATGGGGATGTTTCCAAAATCAACGGGGCGGATTTGCCGCCTGTGGATATTATCACATTCGGTTCACCGTGTCAGGATTTAAGCGTGGCAGGTAAACGGGCCGGTATCAAGAATACAAGCAAAGGCGACGGCGAAACGACCCGCAGCGGGCTTTTCGTCGAAGCAATCAGAATCATTTACGAAATGAGGGAGGCAACACATGGTAGGTATCCAACTTTCATTGTTTGGGAGAACGTACCCGGCGCATTCATTAGTCATCATGGACACGATTTTCAAACCGTGCTTGAAGAAATCACAAAAACCGATATTCCAATGCCTGCAAGTGGAAAATGGGCAAGCGCAGGAATGGTTCGAGGGGGGGCAATCTGCGCCGCTTGGCGATTGTTTGACGCTCAATATTGGGGAGTGCCCCAGCGAAGGAAGCGAATCTACCTTGTCGGAAGTTTTGGAAGTGATTGTGCCGCGGAAATACTATTTAAGCCGGACAGCGTGCGACGGTATCTTACGCCGAGCGGAGCGCAGAGGGCGGACGCTGGACGAAATTCTAACGCAGGCGCTGAAAGAAGCCAATTCGTTTTTGACGGTCGAGGAAATGGAAACGGGCGGGTTGCTCCGACCATGACAGGAGATCATAACAACCGAATCACTGATTATTCGGCAATCGTCCTGCAATCGTTCGATTTTCACGGTTGGAACAGCGTGACGGAGGCGGGGTTGGAACTGCGAAAGGAGCAAGCACCGACACTAACCGCAAAGAAGCAGGCGGACGCGCTTATAAAAACATACGGTTTCCCGCTTGGATTCAGACCGGAGAATACCCGCCTATACGAAGAAAAAGCGACAACTATTTGCAACGGTACACGTCCGGGGTTTTGCAACGGCGTTGTGGTTGGTGTAGATACATACAATCAGACAGTCACAGGAGAAAAGGCGAAAACACTTCTTGCCAAACATCAAGACGCAGACGGACTTCCGTGTGTGGTATATGCCATTGATCGAGCGGCTTTCAATCAGGGAGAAAATGCCCTTTATGATTTCAGCATTTCGCAAAACGGTATCGCACAAACAATCATTGCAAAGGGGTCGTCTGCCGTTGCTTACGCCTTGCAGGGGTCAATGTTCGGGCGTGAAGATCAAAACGGGCCGAACGGAAACGGCGTGAACAAGGATGTGTGCTTTACGCTGAACACAGCAGACCGACACGGTGTAGCATACGAAATGACGGTTGAAGAATTTGTGTATTGGTGCGTGCGGCGGCTGACACCGAAAGAATGCGAACGCTTGCAGGGCTATCCGGATTTTTGGACGGTTCTCCGGAAGATCGCAACCATGACTGACGAAGAATACGAATTTTACAAGGCCGCATACATCACCGACAAAGAAATCAAAGGGAAAACGGTCAGGAGAATTCCGACCAAAAAGCAGTTGATCAATTGGCATAACAAACTGGACGTGGACGGTACACGATACCGCCAGCTTGGAAATTCTCTTGCTATCCCATGCGCATTGCGGGTGATTGGATATATCGCAGATTACATCAGAGAGGGAGCGGGTCAGGATGAAGGACAATGAATTTGACGAATGGCTGAAAGCATTACAAACTGGAACGGACACACAGGCAAAGCCGCCGGGAGCGGTTCGCCACCGTGAGGTACAGCGCGAAGCAATGGAACAAGCGGCGCTGTTTCAATGGGCTTTTACAGTGCGACAAACATTTCCGGAACTGCGCCTGATGTACCACATTCCAAACGGCGGCAAGCGAAATCGTTTTGAAGCGGCAAACCTGAAACGGCAAGGCGTAAAGGCAGGGGTTCCGGACATCTGCTTGCCTGTCGCCCGTGGCGGCTTTCATGGGCTGTACATCGAACTGAAAGCCGGAAAGAACAAGACCACCGACAAGCAGAACAAATGGCTGTCTGATCTGATGGAACAGGGCTATTCCGCACACGTTTGCGTCGGTTGGGAGAATGCAAAGGACACAATCACAAAATATCTTGGAATGAGAGGGACAGACAAATGACAAATACACCGAATTACGGCATAATTCATGCGCTGAAAATCGAACCGAACTATTTCGGTGACATCATCGACGGCAAAAAGGCATTTGAAATCCGGGAAAATGACCGGAACTTCAAGGTTGGCGACTATTTGGCGCTGAATGAATTGGACGATTCAAGAACCGGATATAGCGGGCGTTCCGTTCTTACCCGCATTACCTACATCGTGGATGACGAACGGTTCTGCAAAAAAGGCTTTGTTGTAATGGGCTTTTCTGTATGCGAAGCGAAAGAGAGGGCGGAAGAATGAATGTTGTTGCAATCAGTGGACGCATAACAAGCGACCCGGAATTGAAGCAGACGCAGGACGGAACTTCCGTATGCCGTTTTTCGGTTGCGGTACGCCGCCCGAACGTCAAAGACAAAACGGATTTTATTGACTGCATTGCGTGGCGGCAAAAGGCTGAATTCGTTTCACGCTTTTTCCAAAAGGGACAGCGAATTGAAGTAACAGGCTATCTGACAGCGCGCAAATGGGAAGATAAGCACGGCGCAAAGCGTGTTTCGCACGAGGTCATTTGTGACGAAGTGACTTTTGGGGACACGAAAAAAGAAGCCGGAGCGGAAAGCGGCGACGAAATCACGCCTTCTGCCGAATATGAAGAAATACCAAACAACGGCGATTTGCCGTTTTAGGAGGAACTATGAAAATCAAGAAAATAATTGACATTTGCAAGAAACGAGGGATTTTCCGCCTTTATGCTGGCGGAAGCGTCCAGTGGATTTCCGACGGGTGCGCATTGTATCCGCTGTACAATCTTCCGGAATTTGACGAAGAAACGCTGTACCGCGTATTCGACATTACAGAAAAGCAGCAGGACAAGATTTCATTTCGGTATGAACTGCACTTGCCGTCAACAATTTGCAATGACGATTATATGCAAGGCGAAGCACTATGCGAAAAAGGAACGATGGTGATCGGGGTCGGCGGGAAAAGCATTATTCCGTTCAAGACTTCACAAGGGGTGCTGTTCATCGACGAAAAATAACTTGCGCCATTGGAAGATACACGGGACTATATCGAAGTGTACGAAAGAACCGGAGAGGGCGGCAGAATTTACTTTGCGGTCAAATCGGGATTTATGCTTCTTGCAATTGTTCTTCCGTATGACGCAATCAACGAACTGTTTGTGAACGGACTGAAAGAATTGTCGCAGCAATGCGAAATAGCGCTGTTCAATAAGCGGACGCAGGAAAAGCAGGCGGAGCAACAAACAATTTTCGGAACGGGTGAAGAAAAAACACAAACGGAGGAGATTGAATGAACGTCAATTTTGATTATAACGCCTTGCTTGATACCGCAATCAGCAACAAGCTGACGGGGAGCGGAAAAGCCGATGACAAAATGACAGCGGAAATACTGGCGGTGTTCGGGAAATACGGGGTTCATTCGCTTGAAGCGGTTCGGCTCTTGCTTGAACTGATGACAGTACTGGAACGGTACGGGAAAATCAGCCGATAAAAACGGAGGGAGAAATGGAAAGGGATTTCACAAAGGTGTACATAACCGAAGCGTTCCGCCTGTATGCCCGCTTGGGTTGTCCGACCTATGAACGGGCGCGGGAAATTGCTTACGAAAAAGAATTGGAAAAGCGCAGGCTTGCCCCGCCTGACTTGGCGATCGCACAGGCGGAAAAAGCCGTGGAGCGGCAAACGCCCATGCTTCTTGACGTGCTGGCCGTGGAAAGCACGCTTTCACTTTTGGACAAGGGAGAAAAGGGCAATATTATTGCGGCAGTGAAAGCGGTATATTTTGTGAATCCTTCCTCCCCTCTGCGTCGCGGTGATATATCAAACAGGGTTCGGCGGTTTGCAATCACCTATCCTACGGACGAAAGAACGGCGTACAGATGGCTGAAATATGCCCGGCTTTTGTGCGCCGCCGTTCGGGGGCTTCGCATATCGGACGCAGACGAAAGAAAATACCGCCCTGTTTTGTAAGATGTCAGTAGTGCGACGTATTTATATGCTATACTTTGTACGATGATAAGAATATACAGAGCCGTGAAGCAATTCACGGTTCTGTTGTTTTATAGGGCTAACGCGCCACATTACGGAACGCGAGGGGTGGGAGCAGTGGCGAAAGATTATGCGAAGGCATTCTATCTTTCCGAAGCGTGGCAAAGGACACGCAAGGCATACTACATAAGCAAGTGCGGGCTGTGTGAGCGGTGCGGCGCGCCGGGCGACATTGTTCACCACAGGCGATACATTACACCGCAGAACATCCGCGATCCGCATATCACTTTGGATTTTCGGAATCTTGAACTGCTTTGTATTGACTGCCACAACAAGGAGCATTCGGGCAAGCCGACGCGGTATTCGTTTGACAAGAGCGGAAACATAATCCCCCCCACCCTTCCGAAAAACACGCCGAAGAAGGAAACCGGAGATTGGACTTGAATTTTCCTCTGCGGGCGCACGCACAACGGGTGTAGCATGAGGGGGTGGGGTGTGCGGTCAGAAAGGGGGTGTTTTTATGGACGGCAAGAAAGAGTTGTCGAAAGATCAAAAAATCAAGAAAGAAGTTGCCCGGTTGAAGCGCGCTTTGGCTGATCTTGACCGGAACAAACTTGCGGTTGTTTTGCCGCTTATCAACGCCGCCGCATTCATGGCAGTTTCGCTTGCGGAACTGGAACGGGCGGTCAATGAAAACGGCTATACGGTTGAATATCAGAACGGCGAAAACCAATTTGGCACAAAGCAATCCGACGAAGTAAAAACACTTCTTGCCATGCAAAAAAATCTTACTGCCGCCATAAAGACGCTTGCGGATATTGCCCCGGCTTCCAAACCGAAGAAAAGCCGCCTGCAGGATTTGATGGGGCGGGATTAAATGCCGTTCGCAAATTATATCTACGAATACGCAGACGCAATCCGGACGGGGCGTGTCACGGTCGGCAAGTGGATAGACGCGATTTACCGGATTTTGATTGCCGGGCTTCAAGAAAAAAAGTGGTATTTTGACGCAAAAAAAGCGAATAAAGCAATCAAATTCATTGAAAATTTTTGTCACCATTCGGAAGGTCGAAGCGATCTTTTAAAACTGGAACTGTGGCAAAAAGCGATTGTGTCCGCTATCTTTGGCATTGTGGACGCAGGCGGTTTCCGGCAGTTCCGGGAAGTCTTTATCATGGTAGCCCGCAAAAACGGAAAGACGCTTTTTGCGGCGGCAATCATTGCATACATGACATATCTTGACGGCGAATACGGCGCAAAAGTGTACTGCCTTGCCCCGAAGTTGGAACAAGCCGATCTTGTATATGACGCATTTTATCAAATCGTGCAATCTGATGACGAGTTGGACGAAATGGCAAAAAAGCGGCGTTCGGATATTTACATCGAACAGACAAATACAAGTATTCGCCGCCTTGCGTTCAATTCCAAAAAATCAGACGGTTTCAATCCGCATTTGGCGGTGTGTGATGAAATCGAAGCGTGGCCGGGCGAACAAGGACTGAAACAGTATGAAGTCATGAAATCTGCGCTTGGCGCGCGGAAACAGCCGTTGATTTTGAGCATTTCCACAGCCGGATATATCAACGACGGTATATTTGACGAACTGGTAAAGCGCGCCACGGCATTTTTGAAAGGAAATAGCGACGAAATGCGCCTGTTGCCGTTTCTCTACATGATTGACGATGTGGAAAAATGGGACGACATCGAGGAAATCAAGAAAGCAAACCCGAATTTGGGCGTTTCGGTTTCTGTGGAATTCTACATCGAAGAAATCAAAATTGCCCGGCTTTCCCTTTCAAAAAAAGCGGAATTCCTTTGCAAATACTGCAATATCAAGCAGAATTCTTCCGTTGCGTGGCTTGACTTCGGAGACGTGGAACAGGCGTGCGGTGCGGCGCTTACACTTGATGATTTCCGGGGGTGCTATTGCGTGGCAGGCATTGACCTATCCCGCACAACAGACCTGACGGCGGCTTCTATTGTCATTGAGAGGGACGGAAAGTTCTATATCTTCACGCAATTCTTTATGCCGCGTGACCGTCTGGAACAAGCAACCGAGGAGGAAAACGTACCGTATGGAATCTTTGAAAAGCAAGGTGTTCTGACTGTTTCAGGCGACCATTTTGTAAACTATCGGGACGTGTACAACTGGTTTGTTATGCTTCTAAAGGTTTACAAAATAAAGCCGCTGTATGTCGGATATGACCGCTATTCGGCGCAGTATCTGATTCAGGACTTGCAGAATTCCGGATTTCATACCGACGATGTGTTTCAGGGGACAAACCTTTCCCCATTGCTGGATGAATTCGAAGGGAAACTGAAAGACGGAAGCGTGCGGATAGGAAACAACAATTTGCTGAAATCACACCTTCTGAACGTCGCCGTTCAGATCAACAGCGGCGACGGTCGGAAAAAGCCCGTAAAGATTGAGCAACGTATGCACATAGACGGGTTTGTGTCTGTCATTGACGCCTTCACCGTGCGTTCAAAGTATTATTCGCAGATTGCCCGGCAACTTGCGAACGAAAAGAGGGGGTAAACCGTGAACTGGTTTCAAAGGTTCGTTTCAAGGTTCAAACGGACAGTCAAAATCATATTCAGCCGAGCGGAATATATGCCGAGCGGCACACTTTACGACAACGATATTGTGGGCGCAGTGGCAAATGCAATTGCCTCCAATGTGGCGAAGCTGTCACCGCAGGTTATACGCCGGGACACAAGCGGAATGACTGTCAAAAACGACAGGCTTTCAAGATTGCTGACGCTTCGACCGTGTCCCGAAGCGTCCACCTACGATTGGCTTTACAAAATGACAGATACCCTTGTGCGGACATCAAACGCATTCGCTGTCATTTTCTACAACGAGGACTATACAGAAGTAACCCGCATACAGCCCGTAACCGTACGTAATCACCGGATTTTTGAGGACGACGCGGGAAATTTGCTGTTTCGCTTCGTGTGGGATTTTGACGGGCAAGAATACACCGTGCCGTATCAGTTTGTCATTCACCTGAAATCCCGATACAACAAAAAGCGATTCTTGGGTACGTCCCCGGATTCCGAATTGCACTGTTCGACGGAACTTTTGGAAACAACCTACGAAGGCATACGCCGAGCGGTGCAGAGTTCCGCAACACTGCGCGGGTACTTGAAATACAACAACTTCGCAGACGATGACGAATTAAAGCAAAAAGCGGAAGAATTCAAACGGGCGTACTTTTCCGCCGAAAACGAAGGCGGGATTGCCGCACTGGACAACACATACGAATTTCGCGAACTGACGCAACAGCCAAAAGCGATTCCGACGGCGCAAGTAACATTCTTTCGGGAAAATATTTACCGCTATTACGGCGTGAATGAAAAAATTCTGAATTCCAACTATACGGAAGCAGAATGGAACAGCTTCTATGAAGCGGTAATTGAACCGATTGCCATTCAGCTTTCGCTGGAATGCACATTCAAACTGTTTTCCGAGAGGGCGCGGGGGTACGGAAACAAAATTATTTTCACGTCAAACCGCCTGCAATACGCCACGCTGCAAACACGTTCTGCTATCGGACAGGCAATGTTCGACCGCGGGACAATTACAGTCAACGAATACCGCGAATTGATGTATTTACCGCCGATTGAAGGCGGCGACGTGCGTCAAGTGTCGCTGAATTATGTAAAGGCAGACGACCAAACCGCCTACCAAACAGGCAGAGACGACGGGGCCGGCAACAAAGCCCCGCCTGCACTGACGGAAAGTGTCGGCGGTGTATCGCAGTATATCGAATACCGTTTGAAAGGAGGGCGCAGGAATGAAGATAGTACCGAAAGATAGCCTGAAACAGTTTTTATCCGTAAAGAATGAAACGCTGACAAGCGCAGATTTGTTCTTTTACGGCGACATTGTTTCCGACTGGTGGGGTGCGTGGAACGATACCGACCAATACCCCGAAGCAATCCGCGAATTTCTCAAAGGGTGTGAAGGCAAAGATTTGAATATCTACATCAACAGTGCGGGCGGTTCAGTTTTTGCCGGAATTGCAATTTACAATATGCTGTCACGGCACAAGGGCTTCAAAACGGTTCACGTGGACGGCATGGCGGCTTCCATTGCGTCCGTGATCGCACTTGCGGGCGACCGCGTGATTGTGCCGTCAAATGCGTTTTTGATGATCCACAAGCCATGGGCGGAATGCACCGGGAATGCGGATGATTGCCGCAAAATGGCGGACGATCTGGACGCAGTGGAAGCAGGCATTTTGAATGTCTATAAAGCACACCTTGCGGAAGGCGTAACCATTGAGGACATCCAACGAATGGTTGCGGAAGAAACATGGCTGAACGGTGAAGAAGCGGCGAAATATTTTGCCGTTGAAACCGGAGAAGCAAAAGCGTATGCTGCAAAAATCACAGAAACAGCGCAGACATACGGAAAAATCCCTGATCAGATTATCAAATCCGCGCAGGCGGCAAGAGATAATACCGCAGAAATGCGGGAAAAAATTACACGCCTTGAATTACAGGCAATTACGAAAGGAGCATAACACTATGAAAACCATCAAGGAACTGAAAGCACGCTTGCGCGAAATCGGAGTGCAGGCGAAGGAGGTTGCCCCCGGCGACGTGGAAAAGCTGAATGCGCTTCTTGCGGAAGCAAGAGACATTGAAGCAAAGATTGCGGAGGCGGAAGATCGCGCGCGCCTCCAGCAGATTGCAGACGACGCGGCAGAGGGAGCGGCGCAGACCGCCGGAGAGGGCGCACAGAACCCGCAGGACACCGCAACGAAGCGCGGCAATGCATTGAAAGCAGGCGGCAAGGTAAAGCGTTCCTTTGGTGTGAAAAACACCATCACTTCGTCCTCTACCGTGATGACACAGCACACGGCAAATGATGTGCTTCCGGGCTTCAATCCGACATCGAGCCTTGTTGACCGCGTGCGCATTGTCCCCCTCCCTGGCGGTGAAAGTTACAAGCGCGGCTTTGTCAAAAGCTACGGCACGGGCGATTATACCGCAGAGGGAGCAGCGGCGGCAACCGCTGAACCTGTGTTCGGCTATGCGGAGATGACGAAAACGAAAATCACCGCATACTGCGAAGAACCGGAAGAAATCGCCAAACTTGCCCCTGCCGATTATGACCGCGCGATTGGCGATTCCGTCGAAGTAGCGGTGCGCAAGAAGCTGAATATCGAGATCATGAAGGGCGCAGGTGGTGCCGGCAAACTGTACGGCATTTTCTACAATCCTACCTCCGCCGCCGATGACATCATCGACAGGAACACAGACCTTTCCGTTTTGGCAATTGACGAAAACACCCTTGATGACATCATTTACAACTACGGCGGTGATGAAAACGTTGAGGACGCGGCGGTGCTGATCCTGAACAAGCAGGACTTGAAGGCATTTGCGAAGTGCCGCAAGACCAACGGCGACAAGGCGTACAAGGTCGTGAACAACGGCAACACTGGGTATATCGACGGCGTGCCGTACATCATCAATTCTGCGTGCGCTGCGGTCACTGCCACTGCAACCGCCGCCGGAACGTACTGCATGGCATACGGTCATCTTTCCCATTACGAAATGCCCGTATTTTCCGACATGGAAGTGCAGAGATCGACCGAATACAAGTTCAAGGAAGGTCAGATCGCGCACAAGGGTGAAATCTTCGCGGGCGGAAATGTCGCGTCCTATAACGGCTTTATCCGCGTCAAGAAGGCGGCGGCTTCGTCCACGACCGGAAAGTAACGGGAGGCGGCTATGATTACGCAGGAACTGTTGAGCGCCGCAAAACTGCGCCTGCGCAAGACGCAAAGCAACATCCTTGACGGGGATATTGAACAGCTTGCAGAAGTAGCCATTGCAGACCTGAAACGGATCGGCGTATCGGACAGATTTTTGACCGACTGCGCCGACCCGATCATAAAAGAAGCAGTTCTGACCTACATCAACGCAAATTTCGGGAATAGTCCGGAAAGTGAACGTCTGACGGCTTCGTATAATATGCTTTTGACAAAAATAAAGGGAGGACGGTACTTTGACGAATGAACACAGTACGAAACAATTTGTCCGAGGACTGCACCGTAACGCTGATTGCAAGCATTGATGACGAAACCGAAGAACGGACAGAAATTCTTGCTACACGGGAAAGTGCCGGGCAAAAAGAATTTTTTGCCGCCGCACAAAGCGGATTCAAGGCGGAATGCAAACTGACCGTCCGGTATGAGGAATACGAAGGACAGGAATTTGCGGAACTGCTTCTGCACGGTCGGAAACGTCGCTTGTATGTTTATCGGACATACGACCGCGACGACGGCAAAACAGAACTGTATCTGACAAGAAAGGCGGGTGTTTTCGGTGGCAATCAGTGTTGACAAACTGGCGGCAGAACTGGCGAATACACTTTCCGCTTACACAGGAGAAATTGCCGAGGAAGTCAAAGAAGCGGTTGACACCACGGCGCAGGAACTGCTTGACAATATTCGGGCAGACGCTCCAAAACGCACCGGAAAATACAGAAAGGCAATGGCGGTGAAAACGGTCAGCGAAAATACATACGAGCGAAAAAAACTGTGGTATGTAAAATCGCCACACTATCGCCTGCAACATTTGCTTGAACGTGGACACGCCCTCCGCAACGGCGGGAGGTCGAGAGCATACCCACACATTGCGAAAAACGAAGAAAAAGCGCGGGTTGCCTTTGAGGGACGAGTAGAAAGGATTGTGAAAAATGGCGGAAAGTAAGCAGATAGAAGAAATACTGAACGCCGTCGGAATTCCGATTGCCTACCGTCAGTTCAAACCTTTCAAGGGAAAACCCGTGCCGCCCCCTCCCTATTTGGTGTATTACGCCGAGAGGGAGAGCGGGCGCGGTGCGGACGGAAAAGACCTTTACAAGCAACTGCATATTGTCGTGGAACTGTACACCGACAAAAAAACGCCGACGCTTGAAAACCGTGTCGAGGGCGCAATCAATGAATTTGAATTTGACAAGTACGAAGATTACATCGACGAAGAACGGATGTGGTGCGTATCTTGGGAATTCGACATCTATCAAAAAATACGGAGGATTTGAAAATGTCAAAGAGATCGGAAACCGAAACCCTGACACTTGGGAGCGGTAAACTTTATATTGACGAATTTTCCGGCACGCTTCCGGAAAATACGGCAATCGAAACCGAAGAAAAGCTGCTTGGTTTGATTCAGGGCGGTGCAACGCTGGAATACAAGCCGGAATTCTACACAGCCGAAGATGATTTCGGGTTGGTTCAGAAAACCATTATCACCAAAGAGGAAGTCACGCTGAAATCCGGACTTTGCACATGGAACGGAAACACGCTGGCAAAGCTGTGTCAGACAGCAAGAGTGACGGACGCAGCAGGAAAACGTACCGTGAAAATCGGCGGGCGGGCAAATGACAACGGGAAATCGTATGTTCTGCACTTCGTCCACAAGGACGCGACCGACGGAGATGTGCGCGTTACAATCGTCGGAAAGAATCAGGCGGGGTTCTCACTTGCTTTTGCAAAGGACAAAGAAACCGTCGTTGACGCAGAATTCAAAGCACAGCCGCACGACAGCGACGGGACGCTGATCCGTTACGAAGAAGAAACAGGCAATTCATGACGGACGGAGGAATGAACCATGCTTGATTACACGAAGAAACCGAAAAAGTTCCTTGAAATCAAACTGCTTGACGGGAAGATTGTAAAAATCGGCGCACCGAAAAAGAAGCTGTTCACCCGCCTTGCGGCATTGGAAAGTATGCTGAAGGAGGAAGGAACGCCGGAAACCATGTACGACGAGATTCTGACGACAGCCGCCGAAGTGCTTTCCAACAATCCGGAGCAGGAAATATTCACGCCGGAAGTCGTGGACGGACTGATGGACATCGAGGACATGGCACTACTTCTTCGGGAATATGCGCTGTTCGCTGGGGGGCTGACGAAAGCCCCAAACTGAAAATACCGTACTATCCGGCAAACGGGGAAAGTGCGGTGCGATACACAACCGTGACGGTCGATGAAAAACTGGTATCTGATTATACCGGGCTGAACTTCCTTGAAATTGAGGAACTGCCGATCGACACATATTTTCTTCTGTTGCGGGACGCTTTTATTTACGATCGGCAAAAAACAGAAGCCGGGCGCGAATATTTGGAAAACTGCTGGCGTTTGGAGCAAACCGAGCCGGACAGAAAAGCACTGCGGGAAAGATTCGGAAAGGAGGGGGCAAATGGCGAAGAATAATAGCACGATCAAGGGTATCACAATTGAGATTGGCGGCGACGTGTCGCCGCTGTCAAAAGCGCTTGCAGAGGTCAGCCAGGAAGGCAAAAGCATTCAATCGCAATTACGGGCAGTGAATGAACTTCTGAAATTTGATCCCGCCAATACCGAAGCGATTGCACAAAAGCAAAAACTGCTTGCCGAAGCCGCAGAAAACGCAAAAAAGAAATTGGATATTCTGCGGCAGGCGCAAGCGCAAGTTGAAGCGCAGTTCAAATCCGGAGATATGGGTGAAGCCGAATACAAGGCCTTCCAAACCCGCGTTACATACGCCGAAGCAGAGGTTAAAAAAGCGGAATCGGCAGTTGAAAAATTCGGCGATCAATGCAAGGAAAGCGGAAAAGACGCAAAAGGCGCAGGCGACGATTCCGAAAAAGCGGGCAAACAGGCAAAGCAATCCGGAGAGGACGCAAAAGACGGCGGGAGCGGTTGGGAAAAATTTGGGAATCTTGCGAAAGCCGCCGGAAAAGTGGCGGTTGTCGGTATCACAGCGGCGGTGGCGGGGACTGTTGCACTTGGAAAAGCAGTCATTGACCAATATTCCGAATTGGAACAGAATTTAGGCGGTTCGGAGGCTGTATTCGGAGAGTACGCCGCAAAACTGCAAAGCATAGGTGAAAATGCCTATAAAGCAATGGGAACATCCCAAAGCGAATATTTGGCAACCGCAAACAAAATGGGCGCACTGTTTCAGGGGTCGGGCGTTACGCAAGAAAGAAGCCTTGAACTGACAACACAGGCAATGCAACGTGCCGCTGACATGGCTTCCGTTATGGGTATTGAAACCTCCGCCGCATTGGAAGCGGTCACGGGAGCGGCGAAGGGCAATTATACCATGATGGATAACTTGGGTGTTGCCATGAATGCAACCACTCTTGACGCATACGCCGCAGGTAAAGGCTTTGAAAAGGCGTTCAAAGATATGTCGAATGCCGAAAAAGCCGAAGTTGCAATGGCGTATTTCTTTGAACAAACGCAGCAGTACGCCGGAAACTTTGAACGGGAAGCCACCGAAACAATCAGCGGTTCTTTTGGGCTGATGAAAGCTGCGTTGCAATCGTTCGTCGGCGGGCTTGGCAATGCCAACGCCGACATGACAGTGTTGACACAAAATGTGGTTGACAGCTTCGGGGCAGTGATTCAGAATGTTACACCGATCGTGGAAAACATTGTATCATCACTGCCGACGGTTGTAAATGTTCTGATACAGGCGATTACATCAATGTTCCCGGTGCTTCTATCTACACTTGGGCAGTTGTTGACCGAAGTTCAGAACACAATATTGGCGGCATTACCGGGGCTGATACCTGTTGTTTTTGAAGTTTTGCAGGGTGTATTGAATTCTTTGCTTGGAAATACAAAGCAAGTTGTCAATGTCATCATGCAACTGCTGAAAACGGTTATTAAATTCATCACAACGAACTTGCCGCTGTTTATTTCTGCGGGACTTCAAATTGTTGCCGCACTGATTGCCGGAATCGCGGAAGCATTGCCGGACATCATACAGGCGATTGTTGACATGATACCGGAACTTGTGCAGGCCGTAACGGATAACCTGCCGCTGATTATCTCCGCAGGAATTGAGCTGATTTTGGCATTGGCGCAAGGGCTGATTGACGCAATCCCGCAACTGCTGAACGCGATTCCAACAATCATTTCGGAATTGTTGAACGCCATTCTTGCGGCAATTCCGCAGCTGATAAATGCCGGAATTCAATTACTGACATCACTTGTCGGCGCACTGCCGACTATTATTCAGACTATCGTTGCCGTAATTCCGCAAATTATAAACGGAATTATAACCGCACTGCTTGCAAATCTTCCTTTGATTGTTCAGGCCGGAATTGATTTGCTGGTGGCTTTGGTGCAGGCACTTCCGCAAATTATCACGACGATTATTGCGGCGATTCCGCAGATTATCACCGGGATTGTGAATGCACTGATCGGGAGCATTGACAAGATCATTCTTGCGGGCGTGCAACTGTTTGTTGCCCTGATTGAAAATCTGCCGACGATCATTGTTGAAGTCGTGAAAGCCGTTCCGCAGATTATCGAAGGCATTGTAAAATCCTTTTCGGGGTTCGTTTCCAAGATGGCGGAATGTGGTTTGAACCTGATAAAAGGGCTTTGGAACGGTATTTCAGACGCTGGCGAATGGTTGTGGGATAAAATATCCGGATTCTTCGGCGGAGTGGTTGACAGAATCAAAGATTTCTTCGGCATACATTCGCCGTCCACGATGTTCCGAGACATGATCGGCAAAAATCTTGTAAAAGGAATTGCGGTCGGTTTTGACGTGGAAACGCCGAACCTGCAGGAGCAAATCAACGATAATCTGGACGGTGTAACCGCCGGAATTCAGAACACGTTCGACATAGAAGCCCGCCGGGGTGCACCGCAGGAAAGTACGTCTCCGGTAAACTTGGGCGGCATTACCTTTTCTATTCAAAACTTCTATAATTCAACCGACAGAGACGTGCAGGAACTGACGGAGGAAGCAATGGAAGTTGCGGAGGATTATATCAGAAGGCGCGGGGGTGTATTTGCGTGATAATTGAAGGAATCAATCAGTTTTCGTTTGGCGGCCGCCGTTCCTACGACGATATGGGTCTGATTATCACAGAACCCCCGGTTTTCACGTTCCCTGAACGGGATATTTCATATATCGGAATTCCCGGAAAAAGCGGCGACCTGATCCGCGACAACGGGAGATACAAGAATATATCCGGAAGTTACAAAGTGGCAGTTGTGCGGGATGAATTCCCGCTGGAAACCATGATGACCGAAATCAGATCGTGGCTTGCCGGGAATATCGGGTATTCTGTACTGACAGACACATACGATCCGCTTTACTACCGTATGGCACAGTTAGACGGGAAATTGAGTTTTACAGAGATTCTGCGGCAGATTGGGACAGGAACGGTGAAATTCAACTGCAAGCCCTACAAATACCGCGTAGATGGTCGTCATGTGATAACGCTTGCGGGGGCCGGCGCAGTTTTCAACCCGGAACACGCCGAAAGCACCCCGTACATCAAGATAACCGGAAGCGGAAATATCACGCTGACAGTCAATCACGCTTCGTTCCCTTTTACGGATATTGACGGCTATATTGAAATTGACAGCGACATCATGGCAGTGTACAAAGGAACGCTACTACAAAACGAAAAAGCCCACTTTACCGAATTTCCGAAATTCGGAGAGGGAGAAAACAACGTCAGCGTTCAAGGAAGCGTTGCCAAAATAGAAATTATTCCGAGGTGGTGCGCACTATGATTCCGATTTTGTACACGGCAAACGAAACTGATTTTTCACACTGTGGAATCGGCGCACTTTCGGAAATGACTTCATGCGCGGTTACGGAGGAACGAAACGGCGCATTTGAATGCGAATTCAAATACCCTGTTGACGGAAAATTGTTTGCTGAAATACAGGAATCCTGTATTGTCAAGGCAAAACCGAACGAAATGTCCGATCCACAGTTATTCAGGATATACGCTTCATCAAAACCGATAAACGGCATTGTGACTTACCGAGCCGAACACATATCCTACGAATTAAGCGGCTATCCCGTGGAAAGCATTTCTGTGGAGAATGCCACGGCGCGCGCCGCCATGAACGCAATTCTGAATGCAACCTTGATCGCACACCGTTATACGGCACAAAGCGATATTGAATTGCTGAAAAGTACAACAATTGACCGCAAATCCGCCCGTGCCGCATTGGGCGGCGTGGAGGGGTCTGTCCTGTCTCTTTGGGGCGGCGAGTTTGAATTTGATAACTTTACCGTAAAATTGCATAAGGCAAGAGGACGGAAAACCGGAATCAAAATTGCATACGGGAAAAACATTACCGACATCAAGCAGGAGGCAAACGTCGCAGGCGTGTACACTGCGGTTTACCCTTACGCAAAATACACCACACAGCCGACGGACGGACAGACCGAACCGGAAGAAATCACGGTTTCGCTGCCTGAAAAAATCCTGTATTCACAGAAAGCGTCAAAAGCCGCCGGGGAGCGGGTTTGTATCAAAGATTTTTCCGAGAGTTTCAACGGAGCAACAGAAATCACGGTCGAACAGCTTCGCACAAAGGCGCAAAATTGGGTAGAAACAAGCGGCTTTGATGTGCCGTCGATCAACATCACCGTTTCCTTTGAAAATCTGTGGCAAAGCCCTGAATACGAACAGTACGCACTTTTGGAGCGGTGCGGGCTGTGTGATACGGTTTCCGTGGAATTTCCGGCACTGAATATTTCCACCACGGCAAAAATCATCAAGACAAAATATGATGTTTTGAGTGAAAAATATCTGCAAATCACACTTGGCAGCGCGCGGGCGAACTTCGCTGACACAGTGAAAGACACATCGGCGGCAATCGAGCAGACAAAGCAGGAAATCAAGCAATCATCCGCCAAAGTGGAGGTCGATTTCAAAAAAGCCATTGACGACGCAACAAAGGCAATCACCGGGCAAAGCGGCGGCTATGTGGTTTTGAATCCTGCAAAGAATCCGCAGGAAATCCTGATTATGGACGCGCCGACCATTGCGGCTGCAAAGCGCGTTTGGCGTTGGAATAGTGGCGGTCTTGGCTATTCCAAAAACGGCTACAACGGGCCGTTTGAAACCGCAATCACACAGGACGGTGCAATTGTTGCTGATTTTATCACAGTCGGACAAATTGCAACGGCGCGTCTTGACGTGCAAGACATCATACGGACAGGCGAAATCGCAGTACTTGGTGATGTTACCGTGGAAACGGAACGCGCCACAAAGGAAGAAGGCGCGCTGTCCTCCCGCATTACCGCCAACGCAACGGAAATCACCGCCGAAGTAAACCGCGCGACTGACGCGGAAGGTGCGCTGTCCTCCCGCATTACGGCAAACGCAACGGAAATTGCCGCCGAGGTAAGCCGTGCGACCGACGCAGAAGGCGCGCTGTCCTCCCGCATTACAGCAAACGCAACGGAAATTGCCGCGAAAGTCAGTACGACAGGCGGCGCGGCTTCGTCGTTCGCGTGGTCGTTGACCACATCCGGTTTTGTTCTGACATCCAACAATACCGAGGTTATGAAAGTAACTTCGAGCGGATTAAACATCACGGGGCGCATTACCTCCACGAGCGGAACGATCGGCGGCTGGATAATCTCAAGCACGGAAATATACAAAGGTTCTGTCGGAATCAATGCAAGCAATGAGCACACCAAAAATTCGCTTGTCACAACAGGCACATCACCCGTCCGCTTTTATGCCGGGAGCGGCGACCGGATAAACGGGAAATTTGTTGTACTGGATGATGGCTCTTTGTACGCTTCGGCGGCAAAGATTGAGGGAACGATCACGGCAAACAGAGGAAGTTTCAGCAACTGCACGATTGATGAAACCTGCACGATCAAAGGGACATTGACGGCGGACACGATTTGCAACAATGACAAATCCATGCAGGCGGAGGGTTCTATAAATTTTGTCGGTTCGGGCAATACATCATTGGCGCAGTATAATATGCGGATCGTTGACAAAAACAGTAGCATGATGAGAGCGTCCTGCTCAGTGTCGGATTCTTCCGGGCTTATGTCAGCGGCGCTGACCTGTACATATAAATACACCCTTTCGGGAACGACCGCATACGGAACATGCGGGATTTCCTCAACAGGTGAACTTTGTTCCATTACAGGGCATTATATCGGGATTACAGCCGATAGGAGCGGATCGGACTATATCAAGCTGGACGCGACCAGTGTTACGGTAACGGGAAGTTCAACATTTACCGGAAGCGCAACATTTCTTCAATCGAATTCTTCACAAGGGTTCTTTATTCGCCATAATTACACCGTGCAACTGCCAGCAGGCGGAAGATATGCGTTTTTGCGGATGTACACCAAAACCAACCTTGCCGTTTCACATTACATGGATTATGACGCAGGGCGGTATATGGTGTATTCGTGGAACTACACAATCGGTATCGGTTCTTCAAGCGGTTCAAATCAGCTATACGGGACGTGGTATTGTAACGGGTCAGTGATAAACAGTTCCGACCGGAACGCAAAAAACAGCATTGCAGACATTGACGAGAAATACGACACGTTGTTTGACGGTTTGCGGGCAAGATTGTATCGGTATAACGACGGCACTTCCGGCAGGCTTCACAGCGGATTTGTGGCGCAGGAAGTGGAAGAAGCCATGCAAGCGGCAAATGTCCCGACAAGCGATTTTGCGGCGTTCTGCGTGAATGGCGCAGGGACAGACAAAGAGCGGTGCGGGCTTCGCTACGAAGAATTTGTGTCGTTGAACACATGGCAAATTCAGAAACTGAAAGCACATTTGCAGGAGGTGGAAAACCGCCTTGCAATACTGGAAAAAATGAAAACAGGAGGATGAAGCAATGAACGAAGCAAAAAAGCCGCTTGTGCTGGAAATCGACGAAGCGGAGAAAGAAACGGTGAAAGCGGTCAATGAGATTATGGCACGTCATAGTCTGCCTTGCAGTTTCTATGAACCGATTATTGCGGAGATTCACAGGCAACTGCGAGAGGGCAAGAAAAACGAACTGTCAGCCGCTGCCGAACAGTACCGGACGGAATGCGAACAAGTACACGCCGACGGAAAAACGGAGGAATAATCAATGGAGTACATCAAGGAAATCTGTGTCGATTTTTCAGGTGAGGGGCTGTTTGACTATATCACCGCAGTGCAAGGCGACAGTGCGCGTGGTGTCCGAATCAAAATCATTGCAAACAATCAGCAGTATATCCCCGAATCAGGGGCAAGCGCCGTTCTCCGGGCAAAGAAACCGGACGGAACATACATTCTGAACGATGGCGCAATCGAGGACGGCGGAACAATAAAGGCAATGTTCAGCGAACAGATGACCGCCGCTGTCGGAAACTGCCGCTGTGAACTGACGCTTTACGGCGCAAACGGTGGAACGCTTACAACCGTGAAATTCATCCTGAAGGTGTCCCCTGCGTCCCTTGCGCCGGACATCGAAAGCAAAGACGAATTTCAAACGCTGGAAAATGCACTTACCGACGTGAAAAAATCAAGCGGCATTGCACAGGCGGCGTTGGAAGCGGCAACGGAAGCGCTGGAAAAGACGGGAGAAGTGGAGGCAGAAATCGCTTCCCACATTACGGCGGCAGAACAGGCAACCACAGCCGCAAACGCGGCAGCCGCTAATGCCAACGAAAAAGCGTCTGCCGCTAACACGGCGGCAGGAACTGCCAACACCGCCGCACAAAATGCGAACAATAAGGCTGCAGCGGCAAGCACTGCGGCGAATGCGGCAAATACCGCAGCGCAGAACGCAGGCGATAAAGCAACCGCCGCCGATACCGCCGCAGGAACGGCGAACACTGCGGCACAAAATGCAAACAGCAAGGCAAGCGCCGCCAATACTGCTGCAACCAGCGCAACGACCGCCGCAGAACGGGCAAACGCCGCAGCGGAGCAGGCGGAGGAAATCGTCAGGGCAGCAGAAGGCATTATTACCCGCTACGGTGTGCACTTCGGCGGAGCGGCAAACACGGGCGAAACCGTTTCCCGCCTGTATAATGCTGTGGGACTTGTGGCAGGCGTGGGAACAGACGCAGAAGCCCCGCAGAACGACTTTGACAACATCTTCCCGTGGAATGCGCGCCGCCGCTGCTGCGGTTATTGGGACGCAAACGGAAACTTTGTTGTAAATGCCTACAAGGGCGAACCGGGTTACACCGAGGATGGAACAAACGGCGAAGTATGGATAGAACATTCCCTGTTCTATTTCAAACACGAATACGGCGGAACTGATGAAACAATCGTCATTTCTGCGACCAAACTTGCGGGCTTTGAGCCTGCGCCGATCTTCCAAAAGAACGGCAACAAAGACGCCCCGTATCAAAAGGCATACACCCCGGCGTTTCCGATGGCAACCGTGGACAACAAACCGACTTCCCGCGCGGGTGTGTTCTCCGACCTGTATTCGTTGAATTCGGCAATGACAGACGCAAGGAAGGCGGGTGCAAACTACACGACCACAACCGCCGCAGAGCAATACACGGAATGCCTGTATATGTGGGTGGAGTTCGCCACGCGAAATTTGCAAAGCGTTATGGTGGGTGCAACGAATATGCCGTACACCGACAGTGATACGGCAACCGTGGCGGAAACGGGTGCAAACCGCATTGTTGTTTCAAATGCCGTTGCCGCAAAATATGTTGTCGGTCAGACAATCGGTATCGGTGCTTCGCTTGGTTCGACTGCGATTGCAAATAACCGCATTGTAACGGCAATCGAGACATACGACGACGCGAACAAAGCAATTTCTTTTGACGGTGCGGCGGTCAATATTGTCGTCGGCAATATCATTTTCGCACTGGCATGGAAAAACGGTTCTTGTGCGTCCGTCATTGCTTCAAGCGGTTCACCCGTATCAAATACAAACGGCAAATATAATTGTGTGTACCGTGGGAAAGAAACGCCATATGGAAATTCCTTTGAATGGATTTCGGATATCCTTTTGAAACGAGAGGGAGCGGGGACGGAAGAAAGCCCCTACACCTACACACCGCAGTATCTGCCGGACGCAACAAAATACGCAAACGGTACAATCACGGAAGATTATGTGCCGATGAACTTCAAACTGCCGACCGCAGACGGATATGTAAAAAGGCTTGGAATTGACAGTCGTTTCCCGTGGGCGCGCCTGCCCTGCGAAATCGGGGCCGGCTCTACCACGTATTACAGCAACTATTACTATTTTCCGCATTATGCGACGTGCGCGGCGCGTGTCGGCGGCTACTGGAACGACGGGTCGGGCGCTGGCCCGTGCTGCTGGTACTGCGGCGGCGCCCCTTCGAACGCGAGTGTGAACTGTCGTGCGCGCCTTTCTTACCACCGGAATTAACGGGGGTTTGGGGGCGGTCAGCCCCCATTGCATAGGGATATAATGTGCCGTGCGCGGCGCGTGTCGGCGGCAACTGGAACAACGGGTCGAACGCTGGCCCGTGCTACTGGAACTGCAACAACGCCCCTTCGAACACGAGTGTGAACTATCGTGCGCGCCATTCTTATAGCAACACAACCAAAATGGGAAAACCTTTGCACATTATATTCCTTGCCGCTTGGCAAAAATTGTTGCTACGGCGGGGTTTAGTAAGCCTTCGTCGCCCAACGACCCCGAAACTATAAGAAAGGAACTGTAAAAATGAAATCTTTTCATATAGACCGTAATATGAAAGACAAGGTTAAAATACGCCTTGCAATCGAAAAAGTATGTAAAAGCAAAAAGAAGCAAAACGGACGACCGACGAAGAAATACCGTCAGGCGCAGAAAATTCTTGCAAATATTGACCGCTACACGGATTTGATTCATACGATTGTCTGCGAAACCGAGGAAAAGGAACAGGCGATCAAAAGCGGGACATACCGTGACGGTGATTTTCCGAACGCTTTTGTTCCGCACATTTCCGGTTCATTTACCCGCAAGTGTGAAAACGGGAAGGTTCGCGTCATTACAAGCGTCCCAGTCTTTCCGGATCAGATCATTCACCAGCTTGTCATCAAGTCTGCGGAAAGCGTCTTTATGCGCGGGATGTACCGCTTTTCCTGCGGGTCAATTCCGAAACGAGGGGTTCACAAAGGGAAGCAATACTTGGAACGCTATATCGGCAGAAACAGGCGCAGCAGCGCAATCAAATATGCGGCGCAGTTAGACATCCGGAAATGCTATCCGCATATACGGCACGATGTTTTGAAGGAAATGTTGCGTCGAAAATTCCGTGGCAGTCTGTTCCTTTGGTTCTGCTTCTCTATTATCGACAGTTACAGCGAAAAGGACGCACCCGGCGTTGGGCTTCCAATCGGCTTCTATACTTCGCAGTGGTTTTGCAATTTTCTTCTGACACCGCTTGATACATATATCAAGCAGGAATTAAAGGTCAAATGTCATGTGCGGTATGTGGATGACATGACGATGTTTTCCAACAACAAGAAGAAACTTCATCGGATTGTTGATTGTATTATAGAAAAAGCCGCTTCCATGGGGCTTCAAATCAAAGACAACTGGCAAGTGTTCCGGTTCGATCACATTGTGGGATTCCGAGTAAATCCAAAGACAGGAAAACAAGAAGAAATCCACAAAGGGCGTGCAATCGACACTTTGGGATTCCGGTTCTTCCGGAACAAAACGATATTGAGAAAGAGAAATACGCTTTCAATTCGTCGCTGTGCGGCGCGTCTTGCCAAAGCAAAGAGAATCACGCCGCACCGGGCACGTTCGTTCATGTCAAAAATCGGAGCATTGAAGCACTGCAATTCCCGGAATTTTTGGCAGAAATACGTCAAGCCGCTTGTAAAAATCAAAAAGTTAAAGGAGATCATCAGAAATGAGGACAGAAAGCAACATCAAACCCGAAGTGCTGGTGGTGGAAGAATGCGCACAGGGACTTGCCGAAATTGTTTTGCGTGAGAATATCACGGAAACACAAAAAGAGGAAGAAACAGTCTATTTGTACGACGAATACAGACTGACCGTTCCGGCACGTGAAAATCTTGCAAGCGCTGTAAAACAGAATCTTGCCGCTTGGCTGGCACGGGCAAAGGACAGCGAAAAAAGCCGCCTTGCGGCGGCGATCCGCGAAAAGCGGGACAAACTCTTGAAAGACAGCGACGCAAGAATGTGCCTTGACCGCATGGGTCTTTCTGCACCGAGCGGAACGGGCTTCACGGCGTGGCTGGACTTTCTGAAAACACTTGCAAAAGAGGTCAGCGGCGAATGGGCAAAATATCGGAAAGCACTGCGCGATCTTCCGGAACAGCCGGGATTCCCATATGATGTCACATTTCCAACACCGCCGGAGGACGAATAAATGATGATTCAAATTTTCCTCCAATGGTTGATACCGTTTGTCTGCGGCGCTTTGGTATCGGTCTGCACCGCCCTTTTCACCATGCACAGGAAAGAGCGAAAGCGCGAAAAAGCCGTTGAAAACGGTGTGCAGTGCCTGCTACGTGCGGAGATTATACGACAATATGAAAAATGGGTTGATCGCGGATATTGCCCGATATATGCGGAAGAAGCGTTGCGGATTGGTTATGCCGCATATCACGAATTGGGCGGGAACGATGTTGCGACGGAACTTTACAAAAAGGTCATGGCACTGCCGACCGATGAAAAAACGAAATAATATTCCTGCAGGATATTATGATAAAAAACAAAGAGAGGTACAAACAAAATGGTAAACTATGCAATTATCCCGGTGATTGTCGTTATCTGCTATGTGGTGATTTCGGCAATTAAGACAACCAACATCAAAAGCAAGTGGTTTCCGCTGATCTCATGCGCTCTTGGCGCAGTGCTTGCGGTTGCCATGTTTTACATTGTCCCGGATTTTGTCGGCGCCGCAACGCTTACAGCGGCGATCATTTCGGGCGCGGTGTCAGGGCTTGCGGCGACCGGAACCAATCAGATTTTCAAACAGTTGATGAAAGCGGCGGAGAGCGGCGAGGACATCACAAAAATTGAATTGCCCGGCTTTTCCGAATCCGGAGAGGGGCAGAAAGAGCGAACCCCCATACATAACGGAAGAAACGCTGGCAACGATACCGGGGCGGAAACGTAATAAACAAAAAACAGCGGAGGCGTATAGCTTCCGCTGTTTTCATCATGCTTTATTCAGGCACAAAGTGACTTCACACCCGAAGTTCAGCGGCTGACCGTTGTCATCCGTACCGCCGCCGTAAATATCGGTGTGGTAAACGCTTCTGATTCTGTCCCAATTGTCGAGGACGAACGCAAGCTGTTCTTTCGGAACATTCCCCACTTGCTCACCGTTTGCATATACACCAATGGCGGGTTCGCCGTTATAATCGTATTTTTCAATTGTCCATTCCACAAAATCAAACGGTTCATCGCCCCACTTGATTTTCCGAAGGATTGCCTGCCGTGTCTTGTGCCCGTTGCTGAATGTAACCCCCGCAACCCGGAATTTGAAATAATCGTTGTTTTGCTTTGCCGCTTCCGCCTTCTTGTGAATGTCGGCTGACTTTTCAGCGACCACGACGGGCTTTCTTCCGAGAAACAGAAGAATGCCGCCGACGGCAATCAATGCGACACTACCGAACGCAAGTGCGGCTTTGTCATTCGTATCAGATAACAGCCCAAACAGCCCGATTACACCGACTATGCACAGAACCAGACCAGTAATAAATTTTTTGCTTTTCTTTTTCATAATACCCCCGAAATTGAAAACAATTCTGTAGTTTATTCGCATTTCTTATCATTAACACAATTATAGTCCGAAAGTGTGTTAAAGTCAAGAGTGATTCCGAACTTTAACACAAAATTTCCAAAATCCAACGGAGGAATACATAGAAAAATGAAAATTTACGACTGGAACGGCAAGAAGAATATTTGCGGCGACCGTGTGCATGAAGCACGGCAACGGTTGCGGATGACGCAATCCGATTTGGCGGCACAGATGCAAGTTGCCGGAATTATTTTGGAACGTGACAGCGTGAGCCGAATTGAAATCGGAACGCGCTTTGTTGCCGACTATGAATTATTGATACTTGCAAAATGCCTGAAAGTTTCCCCTGCGTGGCTCTTTGGGATAGAACCATAAAAACAAAACCGCCGGGCACTTCCGGCGGAATTTTTTTGAAAAAATCAAAATTATTTTTGCAAAACCTCTTGACATACTGGTAGCAGTATGATATAATATATACAGAAAGGGGGTGAGAACATGGAAAGTACGAAAGACATAGTAAAAGCCTTGCAGGAAATCGCAAAAGCGGTAGAAAATAACGAAGCCGTGGAAAGCATAAAAGTTATTATCACCGTTAAGAAGCAAAAACCACGCAAGGCAACCACCGAAAGCAAGTAACGCTTTCAATGGCAGGGACGGGGCGAAAGCCCCTTCCCGTAGGTCCATTATACCACTTTTGCCCGCGGAAGTCAAGTGGGCAATCAAAAATAGCCGGGCGGATGGCATATTTTCCGCAGAATGGAGGGAAAGATGATTGTTGAAAAGAACGGCAAGCTGTACGAACTGAACGAACGAAAAAACCATTGGTCGGTAATTTTGAAATCCGGTGCGCTGTCTGTGGACTTTCAAGTGTCAAAGGACATTTGCGCCACGATCGAAGAATTGAAGGAATACATTCAAAAAGAAGATATGTTTTGAGGATCACAGGATGGAAACGGAAAAGAGGAAAACAAGGACCTCGACGGCGGTTAAGAACAGGTATAATCAAAAAGTCTATGACCAAATAGCGATTAAAATACCGAAAGACCTTGCCGCAGCATTCAAAGAAAAATGTGCCGCCGAAGGAGTGCCGCAGGCGCAAGTCATCAAAAAGGCGATCGAAAATTTTCTGAACAGTTAAATTCAAGCCCGTTTCTTCACAGGAAGCGGGCTTTTCTTTTGCGGAGGGAATCATGCGCAGATTCAAACAATTGACAAAAACCGACCGATTGAGAATAGAAGCCTTTTTGCGGTGCGGTCTGACGGCAAAAGAAATTGCCGTCAAAATCGGTGTACATATCAGCACGATTTACAGAGAAGTAAAGCGCGGACAATATGAACATCTGAATTCGGACTGGACGCGGGAATGGAGATATAGCCCGGATATTGCGGAGGAAAAATATCAACAGAATCTGCGTGCGAAAGGGCCGGCACTGAAAATCGGCAATGACCGCAAGTTGGCGGAGCATATTGAAAAGAAGATCATACATGATAAATATTCGCCTGCCGCTGTCCTCGGAGAAATTAGGCGGGACAAAATCGAATTCACGGTCACGATCAGCATTCCCACATTATACAGTTACATAGATAAAGGGATTTTCCTGCACCTGACAAACAAGAACTTGCCGGACAAGTGCCGAAAAAAGAGAAAGTACAGACAGGTAAAAGAAAAACGACCGCAACGGGGCGAAAGCATTGAGAACCGCCCCGCCGAAGTTGATACGCGGGAAACTTTCGGGCATTGGGAGATGGACACTGTAAAAGGCAAGAAGAAAAAGAGCAAGAACAATATGCTTGTGCTGACGGAGCGGAAAACCCGTCAGGAAATACAAATTAAAATACCGGATGGCACAATGGCAAGCGTCGTCCGGTCGTTGGATATGTTGGAACGGAAATGCGGGGATTTGTTCCCACTGATCTTTAAGTCGGTAACGGTTGATAACGGATCGGAATTTTACGATGTAAAAGGCATGACCCGATCATGTCTGCGAGAGGGAGAGCGGACGAAGTTTTATTATTGTCATCCGTATTCTTCTTATGAGAGAGGAAGCAATGAAAAGCAAAACCGTATGATTCGCCGATTCATCCCAAAAGGAACGGACTTTGACGAAATGACCGACGAAGAAGTGGAGAAAATCACCGTTTGGCTGAACAATTACCCGCGCGGAATTTTTAACTACTACACATCACAATACTTCTTTGACAAAGAAATTCAAGCGATTTTAACCAGTTCACAAAATATTAACAAATAAAATTCGCATTTATCTCTTGACAAGAGCAAGTTATTGACATATGCCGAAAACTCTGCTATAATATCGTTACAATGATAAGGGAGGGAATGATCTTGTCAAGGCCGACAAAATGTCGCAGAGTGTGCCGCTTTCCCGAGACTCTCGAATTCTTTACCACGGGGGAGACCTTGGGTGAACCCGTCATTTTGACAGTAGACGAATATGAGACGATTCGCCTGATCGACAAAGAAGGACTCAGTCAGGAAGACTGCGGGACACAGCTCGGAGTTGGAAGAACGACGGTAAAAAAGATTTACGAAACGGCAAGAAGAAAAATAGCTGATGCCTTGGTTCTCGGTCGTTCTCTGAGAATAGAGGGTGGCGATTTTTATCTCTGTAACGGGAATTTGGAATTTTGCTATCAAAAATCATGCCAAAAACGGCAATTTCAAACGGAATACAAAATGGATAAAGGAGAAGATGTCATGCGAATTGCAGTAACATACGAAAATGGCGACATTTATTAGTATTTCGGACATACCGAGCAGTTTAAGATTTACGATGTTCAACACGGTAAGGTGATGGATAGCCGCCTCATCTACACCAACGGTCAGGGGCACGGCGCGCTTGCCGATATTCTCCGCTCTTTGCATGCGGATATCCTGATCTGCGGCGGCATCGGAGGCGGTGCACAGATTGCACTTGCCGAATGTGGTATTAAGCTGTTTGGCGGTGTTTCCGGCAACGCTGATGCGGCAGTTGACGCATACCTTGCCGACAACCTTCATTATGATTCCGATGTAAAGTGCAATCATCACGATCATGAACGCAGTGATGCGTCTCATGCTTGCGAAAGCCACGGCTGCGGAAAAGGAAATTGCGGTAATCGTTAATGTGATTACATCACGGAACTAAAGCCCATGATGTGATATTATAAAGTAAAAGGAGGTCGTGAAATGAAAGAATATGTTTGTAGTGTATGCGGATATGTACATAAAACCGACGGTGAATTGCCCGAGGATTTCAAATGTCCCCTTTGCGGTGCAGGGAAAGATGCGTTCAAGTTAAAAGAAGATGTTTCCCAAAAAACTGAAATCAATCTTCAAAAGCCGCATACAGAAAAAGAATTATCCCCAATGGAGATGAGCATCATTTGCTCCAATCTTGCAAGAGGGTGCGAAAAGCAGTATATGCCCGAAGAATCCGAGAGCTTTAGAAAACTCGCAGAATTCTTCCGTCAAAAAGCAGAGCCTGTCAGCAACGCCGGCACAGAGACACTGCTTGAATTGATTAATCATGATATTTCGGTAGGATTTCCTTACGGAAAATCAGCTGCGGAAGAGCAGCACGACCGTGGCGCGCTTCGCTGCCAGGTGTGGGCAGAAAAGGTGACGAGAATGTTGCAGTCACTTCTCACCCGATATGAGGTTGAGGGTAACAAGATGCTTGAAAACACAGGTGTGTATGTCTGCACAGTCTGCGGATTTGTATTCGTTGGCGATGCACCGCCTGCGCTTTGTCCGGTATGCAAAGTCCCTGCGTGGAAGTTTGAAAAAATAGAAGGAGGTGCAAGATAATGGCAGATAAATATGCAGTACGAAATTTAAGGCTTTGCACAAAAGACTGTCTTTGCCTTTATGTTTGCCCTACCGGCGCTACGGATACAGAAAACAGCATCATTGATCCAAATAAGTGTATCGGCTGCGGCGTATGTGCCGGGGCATGTCCTTCAGGTGCTATTTCAATGATGCCGAAGGAATTGCCCCCGCAGCAGCCTAAAACGGATAAAGTAGTCGAGGCGCTGCGTGCTCTCGTTCAAAGCAAAGCACAGGCTGAAAACATAGCTTCCCAGCTGCCCGATACACTTTCGGAGGCGGTAGCAAAATCGTCTCGACTTATGGCAGAAGACCTTTGCCGTGAAGCAGGCTTTATGCTTCCGCAAAGCGCCAACACAAAAGAATTTTTAGAGCAGATAAAATCCTATCCCGATATTCCGGCGGATGTGGTGGAAGCATTGCTTCATAACATAAATTTCAATGAAAATATAGAAAAGAAAGAGGTAATGAAAATGGCTAAATGGAAATGCAGCGTTTGCGGTTATGTTCACGAAGGAGACGAAGCACCCGAAAAGTGTCCCGTCTGCAAGCAACCCAAAGAGAAGTTCGTCAAGATCGAAGAAGCTCCCAAGAATCCTTACGCAGGCACAAAGACCGAAAAGAATCTATGGGAAGCATTTGCCGGCGAATCTCAGGCAAGAAACAAGTATACATACTTCGCAAGCGTAGCAAAGAAGGCAGGATACGAGCAGATCGCCGCACTTTTCCTTCAGACCGCAGAGAATGAAAAGGAACACGCAAAGCTGTGGTTCAAGGCTCTGGGTGAGCTTGGCGACACCGCAGAAAACCTGTTCCACGCCGCTGAGGGTGAGAACGCAGAGTGGACCGACATGTACGAAAGAATGGCCCGCGAGGCGGAGGAAGAAGGCTTTACCGCTCTTGCCGCACAGTTCCGTGGAGTTGCCGCTATTGAAAAGACGCACGAGGAAAGATACCGCGCACTTCTGAAAAATGTGGAAACGAAAGCGGTGTTTGAAAAATCCGGCGTAACCATCTGGGAATGCCGCAACTGCGGACACATCGTTGTCGGCACCAAGGCACCTGAGGTCTGCCCCGTATGCAACCACCCGCAGGCTTATTTTGAAGTAAGAAAAGAAAACTATTGATTTAGGGAGGAACTATCCATATGTGTGACAACAATAAATTCTATATTTGCGAACATTGCGGCAACCTTATCGGTATGATTCACGATGCAGGCGTGCCTATGATGTGTTGCGGGCAGAAAATGACAAAGCTTGAACCCGGTACGGTTGAGGCGAGCCACGAAAAGCACATCCCCGTAGTCACCGTTGAAGGAAACACCGTAAAGGTCGTCATCGGCTCAGTGGAGCACCCCATGGTCGAGGAGCATAGCATCCTGTGGGTATATCTCCAAACAGATAAGGGCGGTCAGCGCAAGTGCCTTGAAGTGGGCAAAGCGCCCGAAGTGACATTTGCTCTCGCTGATGAAAAGCCCGTTGCCGCATATGCATATTGCAATCTACACGGCTTGTGGAAATCGGAAATTTAACACGGAGGCGGATAAAAATGAATACAAAAGTACATGAGTTGTTAAATCAGCAGATCAACAAAGAATTCTATTCCGCATATCTCTACCTCGATTTCTCGAATTATTTTGAGGATGCAGGTCTTGACGGCTTTGCCAACTGGTATAAGATTCAGGCACAGGAAGAGCGCGACCATGCAATGCTCTTTTATCAGTACCTGCAGAATGAAAATCAGAAGGTGACGCTCGAAGCTATCGACAAGCCCGACAATGCTTTCTCTTGCCATATGGACGTCTTGAAGGCAGGACTTGAACATGAGAAGTATGTTACCTCGCTGATCCACAACATCTATGCCGAGGCATACGAAGCAAAGGATTTCCGCACGATGCAGTTCCTTGACTGGTTCGTAAAGGAGCAGGGCGAAGAGGAGACCAATGCCAATGATCTGATATCCAAAATGGAGCTTTTCGGTTCAGATCCCAAGAGTCTGTATATGCTCAACCAGGAACTTGCGGCAAGAGTATATTCCGCACCGTCGCTTGTATTATAATTAACGGAACAACACTATATGCTATTGTTTTGATAGCCTCGCTTGATGATCCGTACATCTATTTTGTAGCGTCACGGTTTTGCATCTGAATCGGACACACATCACAGCAAAAAGCACCTGCGCGAGCAGGTGCTTTTTGCAACGAAATCCGCCGCCGGCGGAAGAAATCCACCTTTGGTGGATGAAATCGCTTCGCGATGAAATCTGCCTTTCGGCAGGAGAAGGCGGCGGATTTAATTTCATCTGAGGCGGCACGCCGAAGATTTCATCCGAGCTTTCCCAGATTTCATCGTGCAAAGCACGATTTCATTTCAATTTCCCCACAGAGCCAAAACTGTAGACAGATTTGAACCACCACACTCCGTCCCCTACCGAAAACAAGGACAATCCTAAAATGATGCTTTTACAGTTTGGATAGATTCGAACTGCCACATCAGTTTGGATCCGCTTCAAACAGTAAATACGAAAAACTCATTTCTTCCAACGGACAGATCCGAACTACCGAAAACCAAATATTGACCTACTGAAGACAAAGAAGAGGCATTCGCCGCAAAAGTGGTTTGTGAGTATGAAATGTACCCAACCAAACCTCAAACATAGATTTGCATTTTTGAGTCTCGAATTTACAGTTTTCTTTATCAGCCTTCCGTGAGAACGGCTCAAAAACGCCAAAAAGCCTTGAAAATCAAGCCTTTTGTGCCGTTTGGTGCAAAAATGTGATTTCGGATAAATGGCAGAGATACTCAGTTCGATTGCGGTTAGAGATAAAAAGCAAGTCCTCATTTTGAGGACTTGAAAACGAACCGTAATATCGGAGTTACGCTTCATGCCCTCATTTTGAGGGCATGAATACCGCTATGTACAGTCAGGAGCATCAGATCGATTACCACGGTATTGACAAGAAGCAACGCCGTGAGAACCAAGCCAAAAGGCAAGGAATCATTATGTATTAACCGAAAGGAGCTTTGATAACAATTTGATAACTATTCAAAAAAACGCTGGATATTGTCTCGAACGTGTGATATGTTTGGGGTACGCAAGCGAAGGGAGAATGATATGGCAGAGTTAATAAAAAAGCAGTATGGACGAGTTGTGTCGGTAGAACTACGCAATCCGTCGGAAATATGCCAAGAGAGGAATTGGCGAAAGGAATTTGAAGGCTTCTGCGGTGTCATGCATATTTATCAGAGCCAACACAAATCCCCCGGAAAGCACTATATCGTGATATACGATATAGCGAAAAACTATCTGAAAACCGGCACAGGTGATTTGGTAGAGTGTAAAAACCGCATAACGCTGACAACGAAAAATAGTATATACACCTTTGAGAGAATCAATATCGAAAGAAAGGCAGGTAATTAAATGGCAAATAAACGCAGACCGCAGGGTGACGGCACGATACGAAAGCGTAGTGACGGTAGATGGGAAGCCCGAATCATTGTCGGGCACAAGAATGACGGCTCGCCCATGTACAAGTCAGCATTCGCAAAAACGCAGAAAAGCGCGTTGAAGCAGCTCCACCAGCTCATAGAGCTGTACCGTGACGTTGATCTCACCGAGGACTGCCGAATGACACTGGGCGAGTGGATGGATAAGTGGCTGGACGAGTATATGATATTCACCATCAAGGAGAATACCATCAAGGGCTATCGCTCACAGATCGACCATCAGATCAAGCCGTTTATCGGTCATAAGCAGCTCGCCTCACTCACCACGGCAGATATTCAAAAATTCTACAACAAGATCAAAAAGGAAGGTAGAGTGCATCCGCATCCCATCCACGGACACGTTCTCTCCGACAGCATGGTGAGGAAAATACACATGATGCTCCACGAAGCCATGGAGGTGGCGGTCAGAGAGCGATATATCGTGCGCAATCCCACCGATAATACCACGATACCGAAAAAGACAACCACCGAAAAGCAGGTGCTTGATGACGGTCAGCTTGAAAGATTTATGGAAGCTATCAAGGAAGAACCGTATTGGAACGACTTCTTCTACGTGGAGGTCATGACAGGACTTCGCCGTGGCGAGATATGCGGAATCAAGTGGAGCGATATCAACTTCGCAGAAGGAACGCTGAGTGTCACACGCTCGGTCGGTACAAAAGCAGGCGGTGGCGTGAGCATCGGCGAAACCAAGACAGGCGCGGGTGTGAGAACCATCACCATGCCTCCAAGCGTGGCAACGCTCCTCCAAGCAAAGCAAGCGGATGCGGTCAGCGAATGGGTTTTCCCACATTATACGAATCCATCTGACCCCTTGCATCCCAGCTCTGCTTATAAAAAGCTCAAAACCATTCTCAAAAAAATCGAGCTTCCCATGATGCGATTCCACGACCTCCGGCATACCTTCGCCACTCACGCAACGGACGGCGGAGTCGATCCAAAGACCTTGGCGGGCATTCTCGGGCACACGAACGCCAGTTTCACGCTCGACACCTACACCCACGTGACAGGCGATATGCAACGCAACGCCATGACGGTGGTCAACAGCATGATGCAACAATTCTTAATCACGGAGAAAACAGATGGCAAAGAATAAGAGAAAACAGGGCGAAGGTACAATACGCCTTCGCTCGGACGGACGTTGGGAAGGCCGAATAGTTATAGGCTATAACGAGAAAGGCAATCCCAAGACAAAAAACGTAACTGCAAAAACAAAATACGAGTGCGAAGAAAAGCTAAAAGCACTGAAAGAAGAACTCGGCAAGGTTGCCGAGCGACTCAAGCCGGACATGCCCTTCGGCGATTGGCTTGACTTCTGGTATCAGAACTTCAGCAAGCCTGCACTGAGGGAAACCACAAGAGCCGGATACGAAAACTGTATCTATCAGCACATCATCCCATCCATCGGCACGATACCGCTCTGTAAGCTCTCGCAGAACGACCTGCAGCAGTTTTACGCAAACCTCAAGAAGAACGGCAGGCTTCAATACTCCGAAACCTGCGGAACAGGGGTATCCAACCGACTGATACGCGCCTGTCACGCAAGATGCCGTTCGGCTCTTGAAAAGGCGGTGGCAGAAAACCTGATCACAAGGAATCCATCCCTTGGCTGTAAGCTACCGCCCAAGAAAGGAAGAGAGATGCAGGTGCTGACACCTGCCGAGATCAGTCGCTTCCTCGCACGTGCCAAAGAGGAAGGATACTATGAATTGTTCCTTCTCGAGCTCTCCACGGGAATGCGCCGAGGTGAGATACTCGGACTCAAATGGAGTGACCTCAATCTCTCGGGTGGCAGTCTGCGGATAGCAAGAGAGGTCGTGCCTGCAGGCGGCAAGATCGTCATACAGCCACCCAAGACCAAGAATTCAATAAGAACCGTCGTGCTACCGCCTTATATGGTAGCCAAACTCGCCGATATGGAGAAAAGCAAGACCTGTGAGTGGATATTTCCATCGCCCGTGAAAGAGGGAGAGCCAAGAAATCCTACGGCGATACACCGCAGATTCAAGCTCATACTTGAACGCTCTGGATGTAAGAACATCCGCTTCCACGACCTGCACCACACCTTCGCAACGATGGCACTCGAAAACGGAATGAACGTGAAGGTGCTGTCCGATATGATAGGGCACATCAGCGCGGAGACCACCCTCAACATTTATTCCCACGTGACCGACACCATGCGAACCCAAGCATCGGTCAAAATCGACCGCAAAATAGGCGGTACAGACGCACCGATGCCCGAAGCGAAGGTAGAGCCGAGAATAGAGGAAACGAGCGCGGTTGACGAAAATTTCGAGCCGTGGCAACCCAAATACCGCAAGCCCGGCACGGGATGCGTATATCAGATCAATGACAGCCTGTGGGAAGGAAGCTTCTATCCAAGACTCGCCGATGGCAACCGAAAGAAATTCAACGTATACGCAAAGACGCGAGAGGAGTGTGAGGAAGCACTTGCCAAAATGATTGCCGAGAAGAAAGCGGAGATAGCAGCCGAGAAGGCAAAAATGAAAACCGCATAAACGCAACAGAGGGCTGACCGAAGCACGGTCAGCCCTCAAAATTTGCGGTGCTGAAGACAAAGAAAAAGGGCTTTGAGATTGCTCTCAAAGCCGATTTTGGTCGAGGTGACAAGATTCGAACTTGCGACTTCTACGTCCCGAACGTAGCGCTCTACCAAGCTGAGCCACACCTCGATGGTGGTTTTTTGGGGTTTTTCTGTAAGTGGTCAAACATGTGGTCAGACCACTTACATCGGGAATATTTTAAGATTGATTACTGCCAAAATATGCAGTGTTTTCAAGGGTTTTCAGCGGTTTTGGAATTTTTACGCTCGTAATCGGTGATTTGCTCCCGAACCAAGCACTCTACCAAACTGAGCCACACCCCGAAACGCATTTCTTTCAAATGCGGTATATATTATACTATAAACCGTTGCAAATGTCAATAGTAAAAATCAAATTTTATTGGGCTTGTGAAGCTATATAATAAGTTTGACGGTTTCGGCGGTTTACATATGAAATCATTCTGCAGATATAATGACTTTACAGTAAATAAGTCCGGTAAACACCGGACTTATTTTATCTTTTTGCTTTTAATAGAGCTATCAGCCTATAGTATAAACAAACTTATACACTCCGCCGTCCTTGAGTTGGAGAGAGCTTGCGCCGACCTCGCTCATTTTGTCGCCGTCATAGAGTGCCCACCATGATTTATTTGCGGCAAAATCCGCTTTCAGACCGTCTACAGTGTCTATCATCAGACCCCATTCGCTGTCAGAGCCGGAAACGAGCTTCTCATCAAGAAGCGCATCTGCGAGATTTTCGCGGTCTGTCTTGATATTGAATGTTTTCTCTTCTGCCTTATCGTTTACCACTATAACCGTAATGGAATACTTCTTCTCAACCTCTTTTTCACCGCACGCCACGAAAAGGCATGAGAGCGCAATCATCATAACAGCGAGCAGAAGCGCCGATATTTTTCTGAAATTTTTCATTTTTGTCTTTCTCCTTTTTTTGCCCATAGGCTTTCATTATATTTATTTTACCATATACGTCTGCTTCGGTCAATAAAAATAATCCGCTCTTTTTGGTAATAATCAACCATTTTCACATATTATATTTTTTTTGCAAAAATGCTTTACTTTTTCCTTTTTTTGTACTATAATTTAGTACATAAACATTTATTTCAGAAAGGCAAGTAAATATGAGGCAATATCTTCTTCCCGAGAAAGGCAATTTTTATAAAGCGAATATGCATATGCATACAACGGTATCCGACGGCTGCTGGACACCCGAGCAGGCGAAGGAGGAATATAAGAAGCGCGGCTATTCCATAATGGCATATACCGATCATGAGGTTATGATACCGCATGATGAGCTCAACGATGAAAACTTTCTCACTATCCTTTCCACGGAAATAGCCGTAAATGCGCCTTGGAGTGAAAAAGGCTTTTGGTATGTTCCTACATATCATATAAATATATATGCAAAAGACCCGCATGAAACAGTAAATCCGCTTTTCACCGAGGAAAAGGTTTTCCCGAAGTCACGCGAGCTTGTGACAGATGAGATGAGAAAGGTTCACTATGAGCGTCACTACAGCGTAGAGGCGATAAACGAGATGATAGCCACGGCAAATAAGGCGGGCTTCCTCGTTTCCTACAACCATCCCTTCTGGTCGATTCAGAATTATGAAGATTACATCGGTCTTGAGGGTGTATGGGGAGTGGAGCTGGCAAACTATGGCTGCTTCCGCTTGGGATATCAGCTTGATAACAGCATGCAGCCGATAGACGACCTGCTGAAAAAAGATAAGCGGGTATTCCCGCTTGCGACCGACGATGCGCACAATCCGCCCGATTGCTTCGGCGGTTTCGTCGTAGTCAAGGCAGACAAGCTCGAATATCATACGGTTATGGGGGCTCTTGAACGCGGCGATTTCTATGCCTCGCTCGGTCCGTCCATAGACGAGCTCTATATTGAGGACGGCATCGTTCACCTTTCCTGCTCGGAGGCGAGACTTGTTTCGCTTACCACGGAGTGCCGCTTTGCTTCCGTTCGGGGAGATAATTTCGATAAGACCGTCACAAGCGCCGCTTTCGATATCAATAAATATCTCGAGCTCAGCCGAGATGCCACGAAAAAAGGACTCCCCTTCAAGCCCTATTTCCGCATAACCGTTCAGGATAAAGAGGGAAGAACCGCTCATACGAGAGCTTATTTCGTAGATGAGCTGAAGGCTGACTGATTCAGGTTACAATTCAGAGAAGACAAAAAGGACTGCACCGCAAAAGTCAGCCCTTTTTGCAATTGATAAAGGAGGTGCGATATTGAAATCAGCAAGGAAGCTGATAGCTCCCATAATATGTATTGCTTTTATCGGTGTCGCTCTTCTGTCCAATGCCGCGAAAGTCGGCGGCTTTATACCGAAGGTTTTCAAAGCACTCGCACCTGTTTTTGCGGGCTTTTGCATTGCCTTCGTGGCAAATCTTGTCCTCGGCAGGTTTGAGAAGCTGTGGGACAGGATTTTCAAAAAGAAAAGAACATCATGCCGAGTCAGGCGCGGGATATGTCTTGTCCTCGGCGAGATAATCATTCTGGGGTCGTTTTCACTCATATTTTTCGTTGTTATTCCTCATCTCGCGGGAGCGATATCCTCGTTTGTGGCAAACCTTTCCGTCTATGCGGAAAATCTGCGGCATTACTGGGAGAAAATAAGCGAATTTCTCATGCACTTTTCGATAGCGCTGCCGGAAATACCGCAGGAGCAGGACAAAATAATCGAGTCTATAACGGGATTTCTTTCACAAAACGGTAATATGCTCGCGGATAAGGCTTTCGGTGTCATGATAAAAGCGGGCAACGCCATTGTCTCGGTAATCGTGGCGTTCACTATCTCGGTTTATGTGCTTCTGCGAAAGGAACAGCTCGGCGCACAGCTTCGAAAGCTGATACATGGCGTATTTTCAGAAAAAAACTACAGAAAAATCTATGACTTTTTCGCGCTTTGCAACGATTGCTTTTCAAACTTCGTGACAGGTCAGCTTGCCGAGGTTCTGATAAACGCTCTGCTTTGCCTTGTCGGCATGCTGATACTGCGCATGCCCTATGCGCTGATGATTTCCGTCCTCGTAGGCATAACGGCGCTGATACCGATTTTCGGTGCCTTCATCGGTTCGGGTGTCGGTGCGCTTCTGATACTGCTTGTAGACCCGATAAAGGCGATATGGTTTGTGATATTTATCATCGCGATGCAGCAGGTGGACGGAAACATCATATATCCGAGAGTCGTCGGCAAATCCGTGGGACTGCCGAGCATGCTTGTTTTTGTGGCGGTGACCGTCGGCGGCAATGCCTTCGGAATACTCGGCATGCTTTTTGCCGTTCCTGTTTGTACTATAGTATATACCTTGCTCTGGCGTTTTATTGATTCCGGAGAAGCGAAAAAGAGCGGGGAAGCATCAGAGAGCGGAGAAGCATCGAAAAGCAGTGGCGCGTGTGAGCATCAAGCCGGAAATCATGAATAAAAAATGAAAACGGAGATAAAAATATGGAAGAAGTAAAGGCAGGCAGATACAGGCATTTCAAAGGGAATGAATACGAGGTGCTTTTCATAGCGAAGCACTCGGAAACGCTCGAGCCGATGGTGGTATACCGTGCGCTCTACGGTGAAGGCGGAGTGTGGGTTCGTCCTCTCTCCATGTGGAACGAAACGGTCACTCACGAGGGCAAAAAGCAAAAGAGATTTTCCTTTATAAGCTGATTTATCTGAAATATTATGATAATAATATATTCATAAAACATATTATGGAGATATATTTATGAAAAAAATAATGCTCGTATTCGGTACTCGTCCCGAGGCGATAAAAATGTGTCCGCTTGTGTGCGAGCTTCGGCGGAGACCGGATATTTCCGTCTGCGTATGCGTGACGGGACAACACAGGGAGATGCTCGATGAGGTACTCTGCGTTTTCGGAGTCAAGCCGGACTATGACCTTGCGCTCATGCGCGAGGGGCAGTCGCTCTTTGATATAACAACAGGCGTTATCTGCGGAATGAAAGATGTGCTCGCGGCGGAGAAGCCCGATGTCGTGCTTGTGCACGGAGATACGACAAGTGCCTTTGCGGCGGCGCTCTCGGCATACTATATGAAGATACCCGTCGGTCATGTCGAGGCGGGTCTGCGCACGCACAATCTCTATTCGCCATACCCCGAGGAATTCAATCGGAATGCTGTCGATATCATCGCGAAATATCGCTTCTGCCCGACGGAAAAAAGCAGTGAAAACCTTGCCGCAGAAGGAATTTCGGACGGTATATACATTACGGGAAATACCGTCATCGACGCACTGAAAACGACCGTGAAAAAAGATTTTTCACATCCGCTTCTTGAATGGGCAGGCGAAAAAAGGCTTGTACTGATAACGGCGCACAGGCGGGAAAGTATCGGTGAGCCGCTCGAAAAAATGCTTCGCGGGATACGCGAGGCGATAGAAGCACATCCGGATACGCGGGCGTTATATCCCGTTCATCCGAATCCGGCGGTTAGAAAAACGGCGGAGAAGGTTTTTGCCGGATGCGATGCGGTGCGCCTCTGCGAGCCGCTTTCGGTGGTGGATTTTCACAATATTCTTGCCCGCTGCCATCTTGTAATGACAGACAGCGGCGGCATTCAGGAGGAGGCGACGGCTCTCGGCAAGCCGACCCTCGTTATGCGCGGCACGACGGAGCGCCCGGAGGGGATAAACTCGGGTACACTGCGGCTCGTAGGTACGGATGAAAAGGCGGTCTCACGCGCTCTCTCGGCACTGCTTGACGATGCCGGAGAATACGACAAAATGGCGCACAGCGCCTGCCCCTACGGCGACGGAAATGCCTGCGTGAGAATAGCGGATATTCTCGAAAAATGAGTAAAAACAAGCAAAATCAGGTCGGGCAATATGCCCGACTTTTTTGCATAAAATGACCTGATAATTATATCAAAAGCTATATTGCAAATCAAAAAAGAAATCAATTCAAATCACTTCGCCGCGGTGCCTTCCGATGACGTGTGGCGAAGTTGTGAATTTGTTTTAAACATCGGCTAAATGACTTGACAAATCTTATATATTTGTATATAATAAGACTTAAAGACGGGCGGGCCGGACGCGCCTTTTCCCGACTTTGATAAAATGCAAGCGGCAAACTAAAAAAGCGGCTTTTTTGCATGGCGATGATTTCGGCAGGGGAAGCCGAAAAGCGGTATCGCTTTTTGAAAAGTAAGCGTCTTTGCCGAAAATATTTGCAAAATCGGAGGAAATATGAAAAAAAGGATTTTATCATTTGCACTCGTGCTGTTGTTCTGCTTCAGCATGATAGGCACGGTTGACCTGACAGGCGAACATTCGCATGTTCATGCCGATGACGGCACCGGAACTTATGAAACGCTCAGCGTAGTACCCGGAATGACAACGGATACTTCAATTACGATTTATGCGGTTTCCGACAAGTACATAGTAAAGCTGTATAAAGAGACTACCGAAATAGCTGATTCCGTGACGGGTCCCAATATCAGCCACCCGAACCACGAGGGCATTAAATATACAACATTCAGCGGACTCGAGTCCGGTACGGAATATAAACTCGTACTTATACTTGTTGCAGACAACACACAGAAGTCCGAAACGTCAGCAAGCACACTGAATCCTGCTTCCGGACAGCCGAGTGCTCCCGAGGTCATGTCACGTAGCTCCCGCGCGATAAAAATCAAAACAATCAAGGGCTATCAGTACGCAATAAGTGAGAGCGCGTCGGTTGGTGCATGGGGCGCTACGCAGACTGCTGATGGCACATATATATTCAGCGGTCTTACAGCCGGAAAAACATATTACATATTTGCAAGAGTTGCAAAGGGCGCTTCTATGGAAAGTCCTGCAAGCAATCCTACAATAGTAGAGACTGTCAAGGTGCCCGAAGACGCGACTTTCGTATCAATAACGAATAACAGCTTCACTATCAATGTGATTGACGGCGTTCTGTATTCCATCGACGGTTCGAATTATTCGTCCGTTACCACTTTCAACGCAACTCCCGGTGCACCTGTTACGCTTTACTCAAAGTATGCTGCCACTCCTACCAGCGCTGAAGGCGATGTACACAAGCAGACGGTAATATTGCCTCTTGTTACGGCTTCTACATCAGTAGCGAAAAATATTTATAACGAAGACAATATACGCTTGACTTTCAACTTCAATGCCGGAACTTTTTCACTGATTGATGTTAAATTCGATGGTTCTGTTACCTTTACTTCCCTCGGAACTTTACAGACAGTGCCGATTAAAAATACTGACAGCACACCTATAAACTTTCCTGCAAACATGTTATCTTCATACTACTTTGACACGCGTATTGGACCGAATATAACCGGTGCAAAGTATTCTATAAAGATAACGGCAACAGTATGCGGTAAGTCGGGCACAGTACTTTTCACAGAAACAGACGCCGCTCTCGAGGGAACACATACTCATGACTTCACATATTCTCCCGCAACATGTACATCTCCCGCAAAGTGCTCATGTGGTGCGACAAGCGGCAATCCCCTCGGACACCAGTGGATTTCTGCTACATGTAAGGCACCCAAGACATGTAACCGTTGTAAAATAAAGGAAGGCACAGCTGACCCCAATGCTCATGTAGACACGAATAAGGACGGCAAGTGCGACCTTTGCGGCACTACAATCTGCGAGCATAACTGGTCACCCGCAAATGCAAGCTGCACACAGACTCAGACATGTACAAAATGCCACGCTGTAAGAGCGGCAAGGAGCCATGATTTTGAGGCGGCTACCTGCACGGATCCCAAGAAGTGCAAGGTCTGCGGTACAAAAGAAGGCAATGCTCTCGGACACACTCCCAACACAAGCAATATTTGCACGCGTTGCAATAAACAGCTCGTTGCTCACAACCATAACTTCCACAAGGTTTGTCCTTACTGCAGAAAGTGTCTCAATGCTCTTTGTGTGGCATATATCGGTTGCGACGGTACGGCAAGCGGATGCAACGGTTCTTCCACAGGCAAGGTCGCTCATACAGGCGCTCATACCCTCTGCTCCAAGTGCGGCAACTGTCTCGTGGCTGACTGCGAGCAGTACATAGGCTGTACATCGGCAAAGTGCGCAAAGAATCCTTACGGCGGCACGATAGAGCACAATGCTGGACATGATGTACTTTTTGGAAAATGCCCCAAGTGCGGAAGCTGCCTCTGTTCCGAATGCAAGAACTACAGAGGCTGTAGCGAGACGAGATGTCTCAATCAGGGCGGCGGCTCCGGTCACCTTTCAACCCATGCGACATGCTCGGTCTGCGGCTCCTGCCTTGTTCCCACCTGTCCACTCTACAAGGGCTGCACAACCACGGATTGCAACAACAGACCCGACCCCAATGCTTGCTCACACGAATGGGAAGTAATAAAATATGAAATCGTTCCCTGCTCCGAAGAAGCCAAGGAATGGGGCGGCGGCAGCGGTACCTTCAAGTGCAAGAAGTGTCTGAAGGAAGAGGTCAGAGCGGTTCCCGCTTCCGGCCATACCTACGGTGAAAGAGAGAGACTTGCAAACGGCACATGGATTCAGAAATGCACAATGTGCGGCAAGATTCAGGTTTGCGCCGATCAGACATGCGGACATGATTTCAATAAATATTTCGTGCTCCAGAGAACAGCTTCTACAGACTGCACAGTCGGCGGCGTATGGACATATATCTGTACTCATGCAAACTGCGGATTCACTGTTACAAAAACGGTTTCCGCAGGCGCACATAAGTTTGATGGCGGCGTTATCACAACTCCCGCTACAAACACGACTGCCGGCGTAAAGACATATACCTGCTCAGTCTGCGGCAAGACAAAAACAGAAACTATCCCCGCTACAAATCCCTGCGCCGCAGGTCATAAATACGGCGACTGGGTTATAACAAAGGTTGCCACATGCACCACGGCAGGTTCAAAAACGCGCACCTGCTCCGTATGTCACAATACGGATACAGCGGGAATAGCCGCTACAGGACATTCCTTCAGCGAATATGTTGTAGTGAAGAATTCCACATGTAAGGAAGCGGGCTACAGAGTTTGCTCATGCATCAAGTGCGGCACCGAAAAGAGAGAGGATCTCCCTCTGTCAGACCACAAGATGGTTCTTGTTTCCAGCAAGGAAGCAACCTGCGTTGCAGACGGTTCTACCATATACGAATGCAGTGTATGTGGTACACGCAAGGAAACAGTAACACCCGCAACAGGCAAGCACACATTCAAAGATTATGGTGAAAATGCAAAGCAATGCGTTGCTTGCGGCTTCACTTACGAAATCGTAAACGACGGCAACAAGAAGCTCCTCAGACTTTCCGACGGCAATGTTTCTCTCACTGTTACGGGAAGCAACGCCGATACATATTTCTACAGTGTTTCCGAGAAGTCTTCCGGCGATTACAGCTGGTTCGATTCATGGATGAAATTCCTCAAGGAAAAGGGAGAGGTTTCTTCCGATGCCGCTCTTATAAAGGCATATACCGTTGAAATGACAAACTCGGGCGAAAAGGTTGCTCTTGACAATTCCATGAGCGCTACAATACTTCTTCCCGAGGAAAACAAGAAGACCTCTGTCAAGGTTTATACGATAAAGGGCAATGCTCCCGTTGAGATTACAGATTTCAAACGCAGCGGAAGCAAGATTACCGTTTCGGGCGAAGGTCTCAGCGAAAGCACAGGCGAATTCTTCGTAATCTCCGCAAAGACAGCGAAGAAATCAAATCCCGCAGTTGCAATAGTTATCGGTATCGTTGCTGTTGTTGCTGTTGCCGGCGTCGGAGGCTACTTCCTCTATAAGAAGGGCTTCTTCAGCTCGGCTGAATAATCGACATATTGAACAGTAAAAAAGGGGGACGAAAGTCCCCTTTTTGCATAAAATATTTTTGCAGACTATTGACTTCTTTTATCATTAGTGATAGAATATACTAAAATATCGGCACGCAAAAGCCGATAAATAAAATCTCTTTGAAGTTTTTCGGGAAAGCGGCAGATGCCCGCCGAAGGAGTAATACTCTCAGGCATCCTGATAAAGGATAGGACCGGAAAATACAGAGAACTCTGGAGAAACCCGTTTGGGTGCCGAAGGTGCAAGGCAAAAGCCGAATCTCTCAGGCAAAAGGACAGAGCAAATTTTCATTGTGCGTATCTTAACCGTATTTTCGGCGTGATATATCGCAGAAGTATTGCTTTTTCTGACTTGCTTGCGGAGCCGCCCGAGGTACGGACGGCTCCTATTTTTATTTTTTGGAGGAAGGCTTTATGACCGGATTTTTAAACGCACTTAACGACATAGTAGTGAAGATTGACAATATTCTTGCTGACTATGCCATCACTGTTCTTCTCATCGCCTGCGGACTTTTCTTTACCTTCCGCACAAAATTTGTGCAGATACGCTGCTTCGGAGAAGGCTGGCGGAGAATGTTCGGCGAGTTCAGCCTGAACGGCAAAAAAGCAGGCAAGGACGGCATGAGCTCGTTTCAGGCTTTGGCAACGGCTATTGCCGCGCAGGTCGGCACGGGAAATATTGTCGGTGCCTGCGGTGCTATACTCATAGGCGGACCCGGTGCCATATTCTGGATGTGGGTGATAGCTTTTCTCGGTATGGCTACGATATATGCCGAGGCGACTCTCGCGCAGAAAACAAAGCAGACGGATGAAAACGGAGAGGTTGTCGGCGGTCCTGTATATTATATAAAAGAAGCTTTCCGCGGGAAATTCGGAAAGGTGCTTGCCGTATTCTTCTCGATAGCGGCGATACTGGCGCTCGGACTTATGGGTGCTATGGTTCAGTCAAATTCCATAGGTGAATCCATGAACAATGCCTTCGGTATACCTGCGTGGGCAGTCGGTCTGGCGATTACTCTGCTTGCGGCGCTTATATTTTTCGGAGGTGCCAAGAGGCTTGCTTCCGTAACGGAAAAGATGGTTCCCGTCATGGCAATCATTTATATCGTCGGCTCTCTTGCGATAATCTGCGTGAGGATAAAATATGTGCCCGAGACATTCGGCATGATATTCAGATATGCTTTCCGACCCGATGCACTTATCGGCGGCGGAATCGGCTATGCGCTGAAAACAGCCATATCGCAGGGTGCGAAGCGCGGTCTTTTCTCCAATGAAGCGGGCATGGGCTCAACGCCGCATGCGCATGCCATCGCCAAGGTGAAAAATCCGCATGAGCAGGGCGTTGTCGCGATGATAGGCGTATTTATAGACACATTTATAGTGCTGACGTTGACGGCTCTCGTCGTTATTTCAACGATGTATGCGGGTCATGACGGGCTTTCCGGTGTTGCGGGATATGAGAAAACCAATCTCGCACAGGCGGCATTCTCATCCGTATTCGGTGATAATGTCGGCGGTGCATTTGTTGCGGTTTGCCTCCTGTTTTTCGCTTTTTCAACGATAATAAGCTGGAATTACTTCGGAAGGCTGAATATAATATCGCTTTTCGGAAACAGAAAATCGGCACTGATAATATATAATTTCGTGTCGCTTGCCTGCGTTTTATTCGGTTCTATGCTCTACAATGACCTCGTGTGGAATCTGCAGGATGTATTTGACCTGCTCCTTGTTATTCCCAATGTCATAGCGCTTTTCGCTTTGAGTGCCTTTGTGGCAAAGGAAGCGAGACGCAAAAAAGATTTGCTCCCTCCCGAAAAAAAGAAGGAAAAAGCAGTAAGACAGTAATAAAAATAAGAGGGCGCGGTTTTCCACGCCCTCTCGCTTTGCATTTGTTTTCACAGCTCCACTTTATTTGCTTTTATTTCGTTTTCTCCGCCCAGGAAAATCCATGCGTTTGCCGAGAAGCGCTCCGGCGCATCGGAAACAAAATATTTCACCTCGCCGTGCGTGCTGTCGGAAGCGATGCCTGTTGCGTTCAGCGCATGAAGAAGCTCATGCGCCGCTTCCTTTGCAGGATCTACAAGCGCGACATCGGGCATAAAATCGGCTATTATTTCCGATATGATAGGGAAGTGTGTGCAGCCGAGAATCAGTACATCGGGAGAAAAAGCCTTCATTTCCGCGAGATAATGGCGGCACATGAGGCGCGTTATCTCACAATCGCGCGAGATAAATCCGTTTTCCACGAGCGGCACAAAAAGCGGACAGGCAATGCTTTTCAGCTTGGCTTCGGGCATGCTCGCAGCAATCTTTCTCTCGAAAATACCGCTGTTTACTGTCGTTTCCGTACCGATTATGCCTATTTTGCCGCCGCGGCAGAGCGAAATCGCCTTTTTTACCGCGCCGTCTACAACGCCGAGAAGAGGAACGGGACATTCGCCCGCAAAATCTTCGAGCACAGATGAGCTGACCGTGCCGCAGGCGGCAAGTATCATTTTCACATCGTGTGAGAGAAGAAAGGCGATATCCTCGGCGGCGTATTTGCGCAGTGTCTGAATGGAACGGGAGCCGTAAGGAACCCTGCCTGTATCGCCGAAATAGATTATATCCTCTCCGGGGAGTATTTTTGTAAGCTCTGAAACGGCGCAAAGCCCGCCGAGTCCGCTGTCAAAAACGCCTATCGGTCGTCTGTCCATGGTCATTCTTCCTTTCGAAAAATCACAGCCGCGCGCGGATTTCCGCCGTAATCACGGAAAACCTCACAGCCAAGCCCGAATGATGCGGCGAGGTTTTTTATTTCTGTCTCCTCGTCATATCCTATCTCAAAAATTATTTTTCCGTCGGTTTTCAGATGAGAGGGAGCATAGCGCAGTATCGCGCGGTAAAAATCCATGCCGTCACCTCCGCCGTCAAGTGCGATATACGGCTCATATCCGATGCTCTCGCCAAGCCCCGCGATATCGACGGTTCTGATGTACGGCGGGTTTGATATTATCATATCATATTTGCCGTTGAGCACATCGCTCTTCACATCGGCAACGGAAAATTCGGTCAATGCCGAGACGCCGTTTACCTCAGCATTTTCCTTTGCTTTTTCTATAGCACCGGCGGATATATCGCAGGCGAAAACATGAGCGCCGCCGTGCTTTGCCAGCACTATGGCAATACAGCCGCTGCCTGTGCAGAGATCTGCCGCGCGTGCATTTTCAGGCAGGAGTGAGAGCGCCTTTTCACATACAAATTCCGTATCTGCGCGCGGGATAAGGCAATCGCGCGTCAGAGCTATGCGCAAATCGAAAAACACCGTCTCTCCAAGAATATATTCGGCAGGCTCGCCTTTTGTTCGTCTTGCAAGCATATTTTCAAGCAGCTTTTCATCAAAATGCGCTTCGTCATGCATACGCATGAGAAGCCCCGCGCGCGAAACGCCGCAGAGCCGCTCTATGAAGAGAAGTGCCTCATAATCGGAAAGCTCGCCGCTTGTGGCGACGAGTTTTTCGGATATATATTTTTTCAGTTCAAAATAAGTCATATTTCAGCTTGCCGCGCTGTCGTGCCCGTCCGTCTCGACTGTTGTTTCTTCTTCCGACGAATGGGTATTGCCGTTTTCGCCGGTGCTTTCTGCGGCGGGATTTTCACTCGATGTTCCGTCGCTCTTTTCGGAAACGTCGGTTTTTTCGGCAGCATTTTCGGCTTCGACTATTGCTGTCTCCTCGGGAAATTCATCCGGCAGAGCGCATTTGAGCGAGCGGATGGCGACTTCTATCTGCGATGCGTCCGGCTCGCGCGTCGTGATACGCTGAATCCAGAGACCGGGCGCGGTGAGCACCTTGGTAACAATATTATCGTGCTTTGCAGAAAACATGAGAAATTCATATCCGATGCCGACAACGAGCGGCAGCGTCAGAATTTTGCATAGCACGCGGACAAGCCTGTTATCCCATGTGATGAAAAGACCTATGATGATGCCGAGGATTATCATGACAAACATGAAGCTCGTGCCGCATCTGGGATGAAAGCGCCGCTGCGCCTTCACGTTTTCCACGGTCAGCGGAAGCTTTTTTTCATAGCAGAAAATAGATTTGTGCTCCGCGCCGTGATATTCAAAGGTGCGGCGTATATCCGGCATGAGCGAAACGAGGGAGATATAGGCTATAAAGATGGCTATTTTCATGATGCCCTCGATGATCCCCTTGAAAACGCCGAGGTCCCTGCCCGCGAGCTTTTCTATTCCTGAGGTTGCAAGAGCGGGCAGATACATGAATATGAGGAGTGCGAGCGCTACGCCGAGCACGGCGGATATCGGTATGAGAACATCGAGTATGCTCTTGCCGAATTTCTTTTTCAGCCATTTTTCGAATTTTGTTTCCGTTTCGTCGATGCCGAGCAGGGAAGCGGAGCTGTCCAGTGTTTTGAAGGAAAGAATCATCATTTCCACAAAGTTGACAACGCCGCGGATTATTGGCAGGCGGAAAAATGCGCACTTTTTGCGCACCGAAACAAATTCGGAATTTTTGGTTTTAATGGTGCCGTCCTCGCGGCGCACGGAAACGCTGACGCGTTCTCCGCTTTTCATCATTACGCCTTCAAGAACAGCCTGACCGCCGACATTGGCGTATTTCGGGGCTTTTTTTTCTTTGTTTTTCATTTATTCTCCTGAAAAATGAGCTGTAAAAATTAGAGAGCGGCAGAGGCAAAAAGCTTCTGCCGCCCACTGCTTCAGTTCGTTTGCGTGCAATATCTTTATAGGGTAAGAGTATCGATTGTCAAAGCGGAAGCAACTCTTATTTGCCGACTATGAATGTGGCAAGCGCAATAACAACAAAAACGATGGAAGCTATCGCTGTGAGCTTAGAGAGCTTTTTCTGCTTGGATTTGCCTTTATTCTTGCCGTAGTAAGTATCAGAACCGCCTGCAATGGCACCGGAAAGCCCCTTCTGAGAATCCTGAAGAAGGACTGCTACGATAAGGAAGAGCGCACAGGCAAGAAGTATGGATCCGAAAATAATGGATATAGTGCTCATTTCAAAAAATCTCCAATCCGACGGATTTATTTGAATTTTCCGCGCTTACCGTCTCATTATGCGGCGGAATAAAAATTTCAAAATACGGCATTTCAAGTTGACAATGCCCATAGTGTTTATTATCATACCATAAACCGAGCATAATTGCAAGGCTTTTTTTAAAATTTTAAGTAAAAATACAAAAATTTTAAAGGAAAAGCAAAAAATCAATTGACAAAACGGGAATATAATGATATAATACTACATCGGAAGAAGGCAAAAAATGCCTTTTCTCCTTGCCGCGGGTAAATTTCATATGTTCGCGGCCTTATGTCCAAAAGGAGGTGCACAATAATGGAAAAGATTCTTTCTAAGTACGAAACTATGTTTATTGTCGATGTTTCGGGCGGAGAAGAAGCTACAGCCGCTGTTGTCGAAAAGTTCAAAAGCCTTATCGAGGCTAACGGAACGGTGGAAAGCTTCGATGAGTGGGGCAAGCGCAGACTTGCTTATCCCATCAACGATATGAATGACGGCTACTATGTTCTCGTCAATTTCGAGGCAGAGCCGAGCTTTGTAGCTGAACTCGAGCGTATCTTTAACATCACGGAAGGCGTTATGCGTTCCATGACAATCAAAGCGTAAATAACACAAGGAGGCGTTAAAATATGGCAAGTCTTAACAAGGTTATTCTTATCGGGCATCTTACGGCTGATCCGGAGCTCAAGCAGACTCCTTCGGGCGTGAGTGTTACTTCGTTTTCTATCGGTGTAACAAGAAGATTTCAGCGTCAGGGCGAGCAGCCCCAGAGCGATTTCATCAATATTGTCGCTTGGAGAAGCACAGCCGAATTTATAACGAAATATTTCAGAAAAGGCAGTGCCATATGCATTTGCGGTTCTATTCAGACAAGAACATGGACGGCAAATGACGGTTCCAAGCGTTATGCCACAGAGGTCGTAGCCGACGAGGCAAGCTTCGTGGAGAGAAAGAGCGAAGGCAGAAGCGAAGAATATCCTGCTCCCGCTTTCTCTACAGGTGAGGTTGAAGCACCCAAATTCGAGGAAGTTTCCGGCGACGACGATTTGCCGTTCTGATTACGGCAGCAGAAATAATATAGGAGGTTTCGTATAATGGAAAAGGAAATGCAGAAGCAGCCTGTTCGCATGAACAGAAAGAAGAAAAAAGTTTGCGTTTTCTGTGCTGAAAAGGTAGAAAACATCGATTATAAGGATGTTGCAAGACTCAGAAAGTTTACTTCCGAGAGAGCTAAAATTCTGCCCCGCAGAATCACAGGCACTTGCGCAAAGCATCAGAGAGAGCTGACCGAGGCTATCAAGAGAGCCCGTCATGTCGCTCTTCTCCCCTTCATCAGCGACTAATTCACTTTGTGAGTCATCACACTCAAAAATAATCAATTTTGTACAAAGAAAATTATTCTGTTTTACAAAAGACAAAAGCCCTTACAAAAGGGCTTTTTTGTTTGCAATTTTGTGGCATTAAAAGTGTTTTTATAAAAAAGCAAAAAACAGTTTTTTTCTTTATACAGTCAAATATTTTGAGCCTTTTATGATTTATCTTAAGGAAATTTTTATCGTGAAAAATAATCCTTGAAAAACAGATTTTTTGTTTGATTTTTGCTGTTATATGAGGATAAAAATTTTTGTACAAAAGCGGATATTTGGATTTGTGCAAAGACATAGTGATTTTCGGATAAATAAGAAAAAGCCCCCTTCCTCTCACGGATTGCCTGCAAAAAAGTATTAAAACAGTGCCGAAAGGTATTAAAACAATTTTAAGTAAAAAGTATTAAAAGCAAAATAATACCTCCTGCACGGAAAGAGGTTTTCTGTGAGAAACACAAACACAAAAGGCAAAACAATGACAAGGGCTTTGGCAAAATGCAATAAAAGATTTATTGCCTATAACGAAGTGCAATGGGCTTATGCAGAGGTTTTGGAAAAGGATGATGAGATTGCCGAGATAAAATGCAATGTAAAACTGCTCGGCTTTGAACTTGGCGACAACTATTCGACGGATTTTGTCTGCTCAAAGAAAAACGGCGAGCTTCTGATAGTTGAAACCGTGCTGAAAAAGCACCTACTTAAACCGATGAACTGCCGGCTTCTTGACGGCTCGCGCCGATATTGGATGGGGCGCGGAGCTACAGATTTCAGACTTGTGGTAGGTGATAAAAATGATGAAAAATGACATTTTGCAAAGCGGCGAAAAGCTGATAAGAGTGCTTGCTCTGTCGGAAAGCAAAGCGTTTGTTATCGACTGCAAAAAGCAGACTATGCCGTATTGGACGGAAAAAGAAAGCCTTTCCGAATTCAAATCCATATCCGAAGCAGAAATGCAAGAAATACTCGGCTGTCGTTTTCCGGATGCAGATGAGCTGTGCGGAGATGAGAAAAGACAGATGAGGGAGGCTTATAGCATTATAGCCTCTGTTGTGCCTTTTGCCGATGATGAAACCGAGCGTAAAGAAATGATAAAACGAGCATCTGAAAAGCACGGGATAACTGCACAGACCGTGAGAAAATATCTTTGCAAATACCTTGTTTTTCAGGATATGATGTGCTTTCTCCGTCGAAAAAGCAAAAGAGCAATGACTGATGATGAAAAGAATTTCAGATATATCCTGAACAAATATTTTTACAGCACAGACCGTCGTTCTCTTCACACCTGCTATATCTATCTTCTGAGAGAAAGATATTCCGATGAAAAAGGCAGGCTTATGCCCGAATATCCCCCATTTCACAGATTCAGATATTACTATTACAAAACAAAGAGGACGGACAACTTCCTTATATCCCGATACGGCAGATATAAATATGACAGAGATTTCAAACCTCTTCTCGGCAATTCACAAAATTATTTCGGCAATGTCGGATTCGGGGAGGTTGACAGCACGATAGCCGATATATGGCTGTCGGATGAGAATCACAACCTCGTCGGACGACCGATAATCACGGCAATGGTCTGTCCGTTTTCTCAGCTTTTGCTCGGCTATACAATAGGCTTTGAGGGCGGAGCGACATCTCTTTCCGACCTTATGAGAAATGTAAACTGCAACAAGGTTGACTTCTGCAAAAGCTTGGGCATTGAAATTGATAAAAATGTTTGGGCAAACAGCGGAATACCTATGACAATAATAACGGACAGAGGCAAGGAATATCTCTCCGAAAACTATTCACAGCTTACCGATTTGGGGGTCGAGATAATAAATCTCCGTCAGTTCACACCTAATGAAAAAGGTATGGTGGAGCAGTTTTTCAATATAATTCAGAACTACTATAAGCAATACCTTATGAACAGCGGCGTTATCCGTGAAGATTTCAATCTTCGTGGTGCTCCCGACTACAGAAAGCAAGCAACCCTGACTTTGTCCGAATTCAATAAAATACTGCTTATGTGCATAATTCATTACAATTCCAAAAGAGTTATACGGAATATACCATATAGCTACATAGGAAAAGCAAAGCCTTTTGCCTGTGATTTGTTTTTGCAGTCATACAGCGAAAATCCTGACTGTTTTATAGAGGTATCGGATGAAAAATTGCGAAAAATATTGCTTCCGAGAACAAGGGGTACTTTCAGAAGAAACGGACTTTTTGCCTGTGGTCTTCGATACAGAGCACCGAATTTTACGGAAAGATATCTTCGTGGCGGCAGTGCAGTTGTTGCCTATAATCCGTACAATATCGGAGAGGTCTATCTCTTGGAAAACGGAGAATACACAAGATTTGAGCTGATTGATTCGTTTTTTGAGGGCAAAACATCGGATGAAGCCGAAAAGCTGTGCAAGGACAGAAACAAAGCAATCAAAGCCTGCACAGAGGAAAGTCTGCAATCGGAAATGGATTTGGGTGCTTGCATTGATGACATTATTTTCGGAAAACAAAGAGTTGCAGACACGAAAAATGTACGGCAAAACCGAGCTGCCGAGATAGCAAAAGAGCATATAAGGAAAGGGGCAAGCAAATGAATCTGACGGATAAAATGCCACCATATTATACAGACAATGAGCTGACTAAAAAGCTTTCAGTCCTGCCTGAAATCAAGTCCGACGACACATCAAAGCAGAGCCGACTTTTGAATTTGCTTTCCGTATATGATTTGTTCATCCCCACAAATATGGCAAGAGAGATATACAGCACCGTATATTTTGCTCTTGTGCGTAGCCTGAACAGAAAAAGCAAGCTTTACGACACATATAAAATGAATGACAACAGAAAGGTCATAAACGGCAGAGGGATAACAAGCGGAATAAACGGTGGTGATTGCTCCTTGATTGTGGGCGACAGCGGAGTGGGAAAATCACAGAGCATAGCAAGAGCCGTGAGTATTATCTCTGAAAATTCCGTAATTGAAACCGAAAGTCCATACTGTACCGTAATCCCTGTTATGACTGTTGAAGCGAGTCCGATGGTGAGCATAAAAGGCTTTTTCCTTGAAATTCTGAGAGTTATGGATTCAATAATCGGAACGGATTATTATATGGCAAACAACAGAACAACAATAAACACCGATTCTCTTCTCGGTGCTGTAAGCAATGCCCTTTTACTGCACTGCGGAGTGCTTATAGTTGATGAGGTGGACAGACTTGTCGGAAACAAAAAATCTTATACTTTTGTCAATTTTATAACAGAGCTTCTCAATATGTGCGGTATAAGCATCATTTTTGTCGGCACACCGAGAGCAATTGAATTTTTCTCATCGACGGAGTACCTTTCCCGTCGAAGTATGGGAAATGTATATAGGCAAATGCCCTACGGAAACGAATATTACGGATTTTGCAAAGAGCTTTTCAATTATCAGTTCACACTGCATAAAACAGAACTTGACAGCAATATTTTACGGCTTTTTTATAAATATTCAAACGGTATAGCGGCATTAACGGTACAGCTTTTCGTTGCGGCGCAACAGATAGCCATAAGCAACGGTTATGAAAAGCTTGATATGCTTTCCGCAAGTCAAGCCTTTACCGATAAAATGAGTATCATAACACCTTATGCCGACTTGGGAAAACACATTTTTCCGAATGCAAGAAGTCAAAAAGAGTTGTCTGAAACTGATAATGGAACGATACCTTTTGACTATAACAATATTTTTGAAAATCTTTCGGCTCGTGCAGATAAGAATGCCGATAAGGCAATAGAAATTTTGAGCAAATATATCACTGTGGAGTGTATAAAGCTATGATACGATATTTGCCGCAGATATATGAGGAAGAACTGCTTTTCAGCTTTCTTTCACGGTTGTATACTCACAGTCCCTATACAACAAGCAGTACCTTCAAAAAGAGCATTCTCAGACGAGAAACAGAGGCTGTTGATTATACTTTTTATAATTGCTTCAATGAGGAAACGGCAGAATTGCTTGATAAAAAGTTCGGCATTGAAAATCTGATAAAAAAGCATACCCTTGTCCCGTTCTATTCTGCTTTTTACAGTCGAGAAGCCAAAAATGAGATTTTGAAAAAAGCAATATGGCTTGAGCCTAACATTTCAAAATCACTTGCATATCCGACGGAACACTGCGGCTATGTTCGTTATTGTCCGATATGTATAAAGGGCTCCGGAGAGCCTTATTTTACACGAGAGGCACAGATTATGGGGGCGGATTTCTGTCCCCGTCATTTCTGTCGGTATCGTAATGCAAATCTGAAAGTGGATAAAGAAAAATATATTTCTTTCAAATCTCTTGACCAGATTGATTTTGACTTTTCCATACCAAAGATGATAAGTGAAAATGATATAAATATAAAAGTATCGGCTTATGTTTCGGATTTTGTCCGGGCAGAGCAGAATTATAACTGTGATATCCCCATAGGCTCTTTTCTGACAAGCAAAATAGAAAATACAAAATATGTATCTCCTCGTGGAGTACAACGAAATCTTGACCTCTTGCTTTCTGATATGGGCAGTTTTTATGAGGGCTTGGAGTATTATAAAATAAACAAATCACGACTTGCAAACATTTTAAGAAACCGATATATGAATGTTTTCGATATTTTGCTTATAGCTCTCTTTCTCGGAATAAAAACCGATGAGCTTCTGCATCCCATCCTGCCCGAAAAATCACAGTCAGAGCTTTTTGATGAAAAGGTGAACGAACTGTACCGTGGCGGAATGAATATAAGCAGAATAGCTCGTGAAACGAATGCAAATAAAGAGGTCATCCGTCAGATTTTGCTTGGTGCGTATGTAAAGTAAAGGTTTACAAATTCAGATAAATGTGATAGAATAGATGAAAATGAGTTTGCACACTAAAGGTTAAAATATATTACTATCACTCATTTGTCTTTCCATTACTATCTTATAATTCTATCTTACTATCATTACTTATTATCACATAAAATCTGTATTTACATATCATTATCACTTGGAGAAAATTATGAAATCAAATAATAATTCTACACCCTATCTGTCGTCCGAAGATATTCTGAAAAATGATTTTTTCGACGATGAAGAACAATATGTCGAGCCGACAACAGAACAGATTGCCGCGGCGAAAAAATTATGCCCCGATATCCCACCGGGTTGTTTGGTCGAAATTTTAGGCAGACAATATAAAAACAATATATTAAATCATTCCCAACTGATAGAGTTTATTGCTTCGAAATCAGAAGGAAAAGATATAGTTTTTATTCCTCAAACTACGGAATATTTGCTGAAAAGCTATGATAAAAAGGGAAAGCTGAAAAACTTAAAAGGAGCATCATCTGAGGAAAAGAGTAAAGCACTCTTGTCTTTTCACTCTAATATTAGTCGTGGCATTGACATTTTAACAAGAATGAATGTAATACACGAAATTGAAATCAATATGCCGAATGGGTTGAATTATAAGCCACATCAGCAAGCAAAGAAATATTACGTTAATCATTATAACCTTGACAATGTTTTAAGTCTGCTTTATCAATTATCAAATAAAAAACAACAGCAAAATCCCAAAAAACTTTTTGAAATGGTCAGACTTGATGCGGATTTGAAAATCACTCAAAATGATTATAAAAAAGTCAAAGACATATATACCGAATTATATAACTGGTACCCTCAAATACCCTAGCCATAGCCCGCGCGCTCTATAAAAATGCTCCGTTCATCATACTCGATGAGCCGACGGCGGCGCTCGACCCTGTTGCCGAATCCGAAATCTATTCGAGATTCAGCGAGATGGTGACGGACAGAACAGCGGTTTATATCAGCCACAGGCTCTCCTCCTGCCGCTTCTGCGATAAGATTGCCGTGTTTGACCATGGTTCTGTTGTTCAGGTCGGCACGCACGAGGCACTCCTCGCCGACACGGCAGGGAAGTATCACGAGCTGTGGCACGCGCAGGCGCAGTATTACGATGAAAAAGCCGTGAAATCAAATTAAAAAGCAGGCAAAAATCAAAGCAACAAGCAGAAATCGCCGCGGTCAACGACCGCGGCGATTTTTATTTTGTTTATTGTCAAGCTGATATTATTTGTAAAGCTCGCCGAGTTTTGTAAGTCTCTCGTACTTAGCCTTTGCATTTTCTTCAGCATGCTCGAAGAGCTCGTTTGCTCTCTCGGGGAAGGACTGCATGAGGCGGGCATATCTTGTCTCGCTCTTGATGAAGTCCATATAGTCTGCTGTGGGAGCCTTGCTGTCAAGTGAGAACTTGGGCTCTGCCGCAGGATTGTAACGGAACATATTCCAGTAGCCTGCTTCAACGGCTCTCTTCATTTCGGACTGGCAATTACCCATACCGCCCTTTACACCGTGCATCTCGCAGGGAGCATAACCGATGACAAGGGAGGGACCGTGATAAGCTTCAGCTTCTGTGATAGCCTTGATAGTCTGGTTCATATCTGCGCCCATGGCAATCTGAGCAACATATACATAACCGTAGGACATGGCAATGCTTGCAAGATCCTTCTTCTTTGTAGACTTACCTGCAGCGGCAAACTGAGCAACCTGACCCATCTGAGAAGCCTTGGAAGCCTGACCGCCTGTATTGGAATATACTTCGGTATCGAATACCATGATGTTTACATCTTCGCCGGAAGCGATTACATGGTCGAGACCGCCGAAGCCGATATCATAAGCCCAGCCGTCGCCACCGAATATCCAAACGGACTTCTTTGCGAGGTAATCTTTTTCTGCGAGGATTTCAGCTGCAAGCGTGCAAGCTTCGCAATCGCAATTCTTGCCTGCTGCCTGAAGAGCCTTCATATGAGCGAGCATCTCTTCAGCCTTGTCGCCGAAGTGAGCCTTGCCTGCCTCGGAAGAGAGGAATGCAACGCCTTCGTCTGCTGTGAGTATGCCGTCGGAAAGAGCGGCGATGAGCTTATCCGTAGCTGCGCCGTTTGTCTTGCCGTCGTTATATGTCTCGAGCCATTCTGCGGCTGCTGCCTTGATATCGTCGGTAGCCCAGATGGATACGAGCTTTTCAAGTTTAGCCTTGAGCTTCTCACGGATAGCTTTCTGACCGAGAGCCATACCGAGACCGTGCTCTGCGTTATCCTCGAAGAGGGAGTTTGCCCATGCCGGACCCTTGTGGCTGTCTTTATTTACAGTGTAAGGTGTGGCAGGTGCGGAACCGCCCCAGATGGAGGAACAGCCTGTAGCATTGGAAATATACATTCTCTCGCCGAAGAGCTGAGTGATAAGGCGGGCATAAGATGTTTCGGCACAGCCTGCGCAGGAGCCGGAGAACTCAAGCAGCGGCTGGTTGAACTGGCTGCCCTTTACCGTTGTTTCTGCGAAAGGAAGTGTCTTCTTGGAAACCTTTGCAACAGCATAATCGAAAGCTGCCTGCTGGTCTGCCTGACTTTCCTGAGGAACCATGCGGAGAGCCTTTGTCTTTGCGGGACATACATTTACGCAGAGTCCGCAGCCCATACAGTCGAGCGGGCTGATGGCGATGGTAAACTTATAATCTTCGCAACCCTTGCCTGTCATCTTAGCCGCAAACTTTGTGGAAGCGGGAGCATTTGCCGCCTCATCCGCATTCATGGCGAAGGGACGGAGAGTAGCATGAGGACATACATAGGAGCACTGGTTACACTGGATACAGTTTTCGGGAATCCATTCGGGAACATCAACGGCAACACCGCGCTTTTCATAAGCGGCAGCGCCCTGAGGGAGAGTACCGTCTGCGAGGTCAACGAACTTGGAAACGGGGAGGGAATCGCCCTGCATCTTTGCAACGGGCAGAACGATATCGCGAACAAACTTGACGAGCTCGGGACGATCGCCTGTGATTTCCTTTTCCGCTGTTGTGCCTGTAACTGTCTTCCAAGCCTCGGGAACCTTTATCTCAACTATGGCGTCAACGCCGGCGTCGATAGCCTTGTAGTTCATTTCAACTACGGCTTCACCCTTCTTGAGGTAGGACTTCTTTGCCATGTACTTCATGTAGTCTACAGCTTCGGAGATAGGCATAATGTTTGCCAGAGCGAAGAATGCGGACTGAAGTATCGTATTTGTACGCTTCCCCATGCCGATTTCGCGCGCTTTGTCGATAGCGTCAACGGTATAGAACCTGATATTGTTATTGGCGATATAATTCTTTACTTCGGCGGGGAGGTGCTTGTCCAGCTCCTCGGGAGTCCACTGGCAGTTGAGCAGGAATGTACCGCCGGGCTTTACATCGTTTACTATCTTATAGCCCTTGAGCATATAAGAGGGATTGTGGCATGCCACGAAGTCTGCCTTTGTGATATAGTAGGAGGACTTGATGGGCGAATCGCCGAAGCGCAGGTGGGAAATAGTTACGCCGCCTGTCTTCTTGGAGTCGTACTGGAAGTATGCCTGAATATACTTATCGGTGTGGTCACCGATGATTTTGATGGAGTTCTTGTTTGCGCCGACAGTACCGTCACCGCCCAGACCCCAGAACTTGCAGGAGATAGTGCCCTTGGGAGCCGTATCGGGAACAACCTTTTCGGGAAGCGAATAGCCTGTAACATCATCGACGATACCGATGGTGAAATGGTTCTTCGGATTCTTCTTTGCGAGATTGTCATAAACGGCAAAGACGGAAGCGGGAGTTGTATCCTTGGAGCCGAGACCGTATCTGCCGCCGACAACCTTGGCATCAACACCCTCTTCTCTGAGGGCTGTAACAACATCGAGATAGAGAGGCTCGCCGAGAGAGCCGGGTTCCTTTGTTCTGTCGAGAACGGCAATCTTCTTGACCGTCTTGGGCAGAGCCTTTGCGAGCTTGTCTGCACAGAAAGGACGGTAAAGTCTTACCTTTACGAGACCGACCTTCTTGCCCTTTGCCATGAGGTAGTCGATAACCTCCTCGGCAACATCGCATACGGAGCCCATGGCGATGATAACATTTTCAGCCTCGGGATGACCGTAGTAGTTGAAGAGCTTGTAGTTTGTGCCTATCTTCTTGTTTACTTTCTTCATGTATTCTTCCACGATAGCGGGGAGAGCATTGTAATAAGAGTTGCAAGCCTCTCTGTGCTGGAAGAATATATCGCCGTTTTCGGCGGAGCCGCGGAGAACGGGATGCTCGGGATTGAGAGCGCGTGCGCGGAATTCGGCAACGGCATCCTTATCAATCATATCTGCAAGATCCTTGTAATCCCACTGCTCGATCTTCTGAATCTCGTGAGAGGTGCGGAAGCCGTCAAAGAAATGGATGAAAGGAACTCTGCCCTTGATAGTGGAAAGGTGAGCAACCGCGCCGAGGTCCATAACCTCCTGCGGGTTTGTGGAAGCGAGCATAGCGAAGCCTGTCTGACGGCAAGCATAAATATCGGAATGATCGCCGAAAATGTTGAGAGCATGAGAGGCTACACAGCGTGCGGAAACATGAATAACGCAGGGAAGAAGCTCGCCTGCAATCTTATACATATTCGGAATCATCAGGAGCAGACCCTGAGAAGCCGTGTATGTTGTAGTGAGAGCGCCTGCCGCGAGAGAGCCGTGAACGGTACCTGCGGCACCTGCCTCAGACTGCATTTCGGTAACTCTGACATTTTCACCGAAAATATTCTTGAGACCTGTAGCAGACCATGAGTCTGTCAGCTCAGCCATAACGCTGGAGGGCGTGATGGGGTAGATGGCTGCAACCTCGGTAAACGCATAAGAGACATGCGCCGCCGCGGTATTGCCATCCATGGAAATCTTTTTTCTTGCCATGTTTTTTTCCTCCGGAAATTTTTATAGATTATGAATATATATTACCACTTTCAAACGGAAAAGTAAATATATAGCGCGAAAAAAGTCCTCACAATTTGAATATTTTTTGCAAAAAAGTATACATTTTCAGGTTAGCTTTGACTAACCTCGCGTGAAAACATCAAAATAAAATGACGGAAAGCTATTGACAGCGATTGTGCCTTCCGCTATAATAATCATGAACGAAAAATCCATATGAAAGAATGTGATATATAATGAAAGTTTTGCTTTCTGGAGGAGCGGGATATATAGGCTCGCATACCGCCATAGAGCTGCGCTCGGCAGGGCATGATGTCGTCATTGTCGACAACTTTTCAAACAGCAAACCCGAGGTGCTCCGTCGCCTTGAAAAAATAACGGGAGCGCCCTTTGCTTTCCATTGCGCGGATGTCTGCGACAAGGCGGCGATGGATAAAATTTTTGCCGGGGAGAAGCCGGAGGCTATAATCCATTTTGCCGGCTACAAGGCTGTCGGAGAGAGCGTTGAAAAGCCGCTCGAATACTACAGAAACAATCTCGATTCGACTCTGACTTTGCTCGAGCTGATGAGAAAATACGGCGTGCACAATATCGTATTCTCCTCCTCGGCTACGGTTTACGGTGCGCCGGACAGCGTGCCGATAAACGAGAGTGCCGCCGTCGGCAGATGCACAAATCCCTACGGCTGGACAAAATATATGATAGAAATAATTCTCAAGGATGCCTGCAAAGCAGATCCTTCGCTTTCCGCCGTCCTGCTCCGCTATTTCAATCCTATCGGTGCGCATGAGAGCGGGCTTATCGGCGAGGACCCGCAGGGCATACCGAACAATCTCATGCCTTATATCACGCAGGTGGCAAGCGGCAGGCTGGAGAAGCTCCATATTTTCGGCAATGACTACGATACGCCGGACGGCACGGGTGTGCGCGACTATATCCATGTTGTCGACCTTGCGCGCGGTCACGTCTGCGCGATAAAGTATGCCGCGGAGAACAAGGGTGCCGACGTGATAAACCTCGGCACGGGCAAGGGCTACAGTGTGCTTGAAATGGTAAAGACATTCAGCGAGGTTTCGGGCGTGAATATCCCCTATGAGATAAACGCACGCCGCGCGGGCGATATAGCCGAGTGCTATGCCGACCCGACCAAGGCAAAGGAAAAGCTCGGCTGGGTGGCGGAGAAGAATCTCCGCGATATGTGCCGCGATTCATGGCGCTGGCAGAAGAACAACCCGCACGGTTATGATGATTAAATGAAAAAGTATTTTTACTGCAAAAAGCAAATAAAGATATTTTTTGTATAGCCTTCTCCTGCGGGAGAAGGGGGACCGCGACAGCGGTGGATGAGGAGTCAAATTGACATTAAGATGCAAATACTGTTTGCGAATCACTCGTAAACACCTCATCCGTCAGCCTGCGGCTGCCACCTTCCCTCGTCTCGG
>ERZ779851.22-NODE-22-length-135185-cov-5.896633_pt1 | contig 135185 bp, 113 predicted proteins | sample MGYA00511094_ERZ779851 | MGnify/ENA primary metagenome ERZ779851 (study PRJEB29588, sample SAMEA2155512) | human gut metagenome | biome: human gut; feature: human-associated habitat; material: faeces | place: Denmark | collected 2008/2010 ...
CCTCATTATTATGGTGGCGATCTTTGCGGTATTTTATTTCGTGCTCATTCTTCCCCAGAAGAAGCAGGAGAAAAAACAGCGCGCAATGATCGACGCGATAAAGCCCGGCGACGAGATCATCACGATCGGCGGAATTTACGGCAAGGTTCAGACCGTTAAGGACGATTATGTTGTTATCGAGTCGACCGCGGACAAGACAAAGATCAAGCTCGCAAAGTCCTCTATCAGCAAGTGCCTGACAGAGCATGACGAGCCGGAGGCAAAATAAGAATAAAATTAACCTTCTCTGAATAACACTATACAGAGGAGGTTTTTTTATGACTGATAATGAAAGAGCGGGAAAAAGTCTTTTTATATACACCCTGTCCAAAGGGCTTTTAACCGCACTCGTTTTGACAGGCGTTTTATTGCTCGTTCTTGCCGCGGCATATCTTATCGGCGATATGGCGGATAATCTGGCGCGCGCACTTGTGACGGCGTCTTCGGTATTCTCTGTATTTTTGTCGTCTCTTCTGGGCGGCAGAAAATTAAGAAGCAGGGGGCTTTTCTTGGGTGTCGCGCTCGCGGTCTTATATGCGCTCGTGCTCTATCTCACGGGATTTTTGGCGTTTGGCTTTCCGGGTTTTTCAAAGGGCGTGCTTCCCACCGCGGCGCTCCTTGCCCTGGGCGGAGCTTTGGGCGGCATAATCGGAGTGAACATTCGGGGCAGAAGATAAGATTTTCACATAAAAAAGAAGGGTTTTTAACAAAAATCCTTCTTTTTTGTGTGTTTTAATAAAATTTTAGTTGACTTAAACCGCCGGAAGGTCTATAATAGATATGCTATACATTTTTTTAGGAGGAGAAAGCATGAGAGCAAAAAACATAATTGCATTTCTGCTGATCGCCGCCGTAATTTTTATGGCTTGCTACGTTTGCGTGTTTGACGTAACGATCGGCGATTACAGATTCCCGGATGCTCTTGATGAGGAGTACGGAATTAAGCAGGGACTCGACCTTGTCGGAGGCTCGCTTATAGAATTTAAGGCGGAAGAGGGAGTAATTCCTACATCCGAACAGATGGAAACGGTTACCTCCATTATGAGAAACCGTTTGGACAGCCAGAGCTATTTTGACGCGACAGTTGCCGTTCAGGGCGATGATACCGTCAGAATCGAGATCCCGAATATCGACGATCCGTCTGAGGCTGTTTCGATCCTCGGTTCGACCGCTCAGCTGACGTTCCGCGACTACCAGGGCAATGTCCTGATGGACGGATCGGACGAGTATGTCAAGGACGCGAAGATGAACTACGGCCAGATCTCGGAGACGAGCGGCTCGCAGTATTTCGTAACGCTTGAGCTTACCGCAGAGGGAAGAGCGGCATTTCGTGACGCGACAAGCACGGTACTTAACTATCAGTCGGATAACAACAACTATATCGCAATTTATCTTGACGATAAGGCTGTATCCGAACCGAGAGTTTCCGAGGTTATCGACTCGGAGAGCTGCGTTATAACAGGTAACTTCGATAAGGATTCGTCAAACACGCTTGCCGCACAGATCAGAAGCGGTCAGCTTCCCTTTAAGCTTGAGGTTTCTCAGCTTCAGAGCGTCGGCCCGACCTTGGGTGACGAGGCACTTTCAAAGAGCCTTATCGCCGGCGGAATCGGCATTCTTTTGGTCATCATCTTCATGATCGCGATATACCGCCTTGCAGGCGTTGTCGCATCTATCAGCCTTTGCGCATACACGAACCTGGTTGTAATCATTTTGATCAGAATCGGCGCGACGCTGACACTTTCGGGTATCGCAGGTCTTGTTCTTTCAATCGGTATGGCGGTTGACGCAGACTGTATTATATTTGAAAGACTCAAAGAAGAGCTTAAGACCGGCAAGACTGTCGGCGCGTCCATCGACTCTGCGTTTAACAGAGCTATGATCGCGATATTCGACGCAAACATCACAACAATGATTGCCGCTGTCGTTCTTTATATGTTCGGCACAGGCTCAATAAAGGGCTTCGCCGTAACACTCGGTGTTGGTACACTTGTAAGCTTCTTTACTGCTATAATCCTGACAAAGATTATAGTTAAGCTTCTTGTAAACGGATTTGGTATAAAGAGTTCCGGCTGGTTCGGCGTGAAAAGGGGTGCGGTAAATGAAACAGTTTAAGTATACCGAAAAGAGCAAATATTTTGCTATCGTATCATTGGTTTTGGTTATTGTCGGAGTTATCGGACTTCTGATCCACGGCGGTCTTTCCTACGGTATTGACTTCACGGGCGGTACTACGATCCAGCTTGATATGCAGGGCGCGGACTTCTCGACGGACGATATAGAGTCGATCGTTTCGGGCATCATCGGCGAGGGCGACGTTCAGGCACAGCTTGTTGACGGCGGACAGTCGGTTTCGATAAAGACGATCGAGCTTCCGTATTCTGAAGGCGGATCGAACGAAAAGCTTGACAGCATTTTCTCCGAGATCGAGGAAAAGTACAACATCACGATCCCCGCAAGCGAGAGAAATGTGACGACGATCAGCGCCGGCACAAGTAAAAAGATCCTGACAGACTCGATGTATGCGGTTTTGATCGCGGTAGCGTTAATGCTTTTATACATCACGGTAAGATTCGAATTTTTATCCGGTGTTTCCGCGGTTGTCGGACTTATTCATAACATCGTTATTATGATCGGTTTCTATGCATTGTTCAAGATACCGGTAAACAATTCGTTCGTAGCGGCGATACTCACAATCGTCGGATATTCGATCAACAACACGATCGTAATTTTCGACCGTGTGCGTGAGAACCTCCGCAAGAACAAGAACGCAAGCTATGAAGAGATCGCAGATACGAGCACGGCTCAGTCATTAAACAGAACAATCAACAGCTCGATCACGACTCTTATCACGATCGGAATGCTCTATATCTTAGGCGTTAACTCGATAAGAGAGTTCGCACTTCCGATCATCATCGGTATCATCGCAGGTACCTATGCTTCCATCTTCCTTTGCGCACCGCTCTGGGTCAAGATGAAGAACGACGTTGCAAAGCGCAGAAGAAACAAGGCGGCAAGAAAAAAGGCGCCCGGCAGAAAGAAATATGTCGGCGCTCCCAAAAAGTCGGAGCAGTAATACGATTATCGGCATCCGGCGTTGTTTGCAAGGGTTCATACCGTATCCTTGCGGCCGTATTATACGGTTAATCCGAAATAAAAGTGCACCGCAATAAGCGGTGCACTTTTTTATGGGGGGAGGAATGAAAAAATGTGAAAAACGATAAATCGGGGATTACATTAAATGAGTGACCTGTAAAGGTCTGCGATCTCGGCGACGCTCGTGTCTCTCGGGTTTCCGGGTCTGCACGCATCGTCATATGCGGACTGTGCGAGGAACGGAATGTCCTCTTCCTTTACGATGTCCTTTAAGTCCTTGGGAATGTTAACGTCGGACGCTAACTTCTTGACCGCGTCGATTGCCGCACGGCGGAACTCGGACTCAGTCATATTCTCCGTTCCGGGCACGCCCATTGCCGCGGCAATGTAGCGGTACTTTTCGCCGGTCGCCGGCGCGTTATATTCCATGACTGTGGGAAGAATGATCGCATTCGCAACACCGTGAGGCGTGTTATAGAGCGCGCCTAAGGGGTGAGCCATCGAATGCACGATTCCGAGGCCGACATTGGAGAAGCCCATTCCGGCAACATACTGCCCGAGCGCCATACCTTCGCGCCCTTCGGGCGTGTTTGCGACCGCGCCGCGCAGAGTACGAGAGATGATCTCGATCGCCTTTAAGTGGAACATATCGGAAAGTGCCCATGCGCCCTTTGTGATGTAGCCCTCGATCGCGTGGGTCAGCGCGTCCATTCCGGTCGCCGCTGTGAGTGACGGGGGCATCGACGACATCATATCCGGGTCGATAACGGCGATGACCGGAATATCGTGAACATCCACGCACACCATCTTGCGGTGCTTTTCCTCGTCGGTGATTACGTAGTTTATGGTGACCTCGGCCGCCGTGCCGGCAGTTGTGGGAACGGCGATGATCGGAACAGCCTTGTTTTTGGTGGGAGCAACGCCCTCCAGGCTTCTGACATCGGCAAATTCGGGGTTGTTGATGATGATGCCGATAGCCTTTGACGTGTCCATCGCCGAGCCGCCGCCGACCGCGATGAGCGCGTCCGCTCCGAACGCCTTGAAGGCCGCAACACCGTCTTTAACATTTGTGATGGTCGGGTTTGCCTGAAGGCTTGAGAAAACCGAATAGGAGATCTTTTCCCGATCCAGAATATCTGTCACTTTGGAGGTGACGCCGAATTTTAGAAGTCCGGGGTCAGTAACGACTAATATTTTCTTAAAGCCCCGCGCTCTGATCTCGTCGGGAATGGAATTTATCGCCCCGGCGCCGTGATATGAGGTTTCGTTTAAAATAAATCTGTTTACCATTAAAAACAACTCCTTTTTTTATTGGGGGATCGTTTTCTCCCTTCGCCTTAATAATATAATAAACCGGCGGATAAGTCAATGTAAATGCGGTGAACAAATTGTTAATTTTTTGTCAATAAAGTGCGAAAAAAGTCCCGCGGATTTAGCCGTCCCGTAATAAAAAAGTAAAACCATTACTGCCTTATCACAGGCCGGCTTTCCGCGGGACTTTTATTACTTTAACTCCCTAGCGCCGTCGCCGATATCGAAGATATAGAACGAAGCCTCGTAGCCGATCTTGTCCTTATAGATCTTGCCGACAGTCTCGATGAAGTTATCGATAGCGTCATTTTTAACGATGCTGACGGTGCAGCCGCCGAAGCCGCCGCCCGTCATTCTGCTTCCGATAACGCCGGGAACGCCCTGCGCCGTCTCAGCAAGCGTGTCAAGCTCCTCGCCCGTGACCTCGAAAAGGTCGCGAAGCGATGCGTGCGACTGGTTCATAAACTGGCCGAACGCCTTAATGTCGCCCTCTTTTAACGCCTTGACCGACTTTAACACGCGGTCGTCCTCGTAAATAACGTGGGTAACTCTTCTCTTGACTGTCTCGTCGCTTATCGCGTCCTTATGAGCCTCGAACTCCTCGGGAGTGATTTCGCCCAAGCAGTTTTTTCCGGGCATTACCTTTTTAAGGTCGGCAAAGCCCTGTTCGCACTGGCTTCTTCTCTCGTTATATTTCGAAGCGCCGAGCTTGTGCTTTTTGTTCGTGTTAGACAAAACGAGCTTGCAGTCGCCCAGCTCGACGGGAACGAGCTCGTACTTGAGCGTGTCGCACTGTAAGAAGATCGCCATGTTCGCCTTGCCGTTTGCCGATGCGAACTGATCCATGATTCCGCAGTTTACGCCGGCATAGTTGTGCTCCGCCCTCTGACCGATCAAAGCCATTTCGGTCTTCGTCGCTTCTTTGCCGCCTGCTTCCGCGGAGAAGGACGAAAATACGCACGCGGTCGCAACTTCAATCGCCGCGGAGGAGGAAAGGCCGCCGCCGTGGGGCACACCGTCCTCATAGAGCATATCCGCTCCGGTCAAGGTGTAGCCGTCCTTCATCATCTCGTCAATAATGCCGGCCTGATAGTTTCCGTAGTGAAGGTCTTTGTAATCGCCGATCTTGTCCATATCAAGAGTCACAACATCGGGAAGATCCGTCGCCTTAATGCGGACGGTGCGGTCGGAGCGCTTTCTCACCGCGATGGTGGTCGACGCGCTGATAGCCGCCGGGAAAACGTATCCTCCGCTGTAGTCTGTATGCTCGCCGATCAGGTTAACACGGCCGGGCGAGGTGAAAAAGCGGATCTCGCCGCCGTCGCCGTACAGTTTTATAAATTCGGACTTTAAAAGTTCAAGGTCTGCCATTTTGTACACGTCCTTTCGAAAAAATAAATATTCATTTTAAGTATAACACGGGAAACAAAAAATTTCAACTTATTTTCTTATTTTACTTGTGTAAATTTCTATTTTGTTTTATAATATATGCAAGAAGACTTGCCATAGCAAGTCTTTGAGGCTGTCGCCTTTTCGCATTTCATGCGACTTGCAAGCATTTTTACTTACGGTACAGATAGAAGAGAAACGGGGTGGCATTTTGCTTTTTGATGACGAACGCGCGGAGGACATCGGAGAAGGATTTTCGGTCATACAGTCGGACTCGCTATTTAAATTCGGGACGGACGCGGTGCTCCTTGCCGAATTTGCGAAGGTGAAAAAAGGCGGCAGTGTGCTTGACTTTTGCACCGGAAGCGGAATCGTGCCCCTCTTAATGTATAAAAACAAAAAAGCGGAGGATTTTGAAGCCTTGGAGATCTCCGAAAAGGCGGCCTCGATGGCGAAGAGGACGATGGAGTTAAACGGAATTTCAGATAAGATCAGGGTCACATGCGGAGACGTGTGCCGAGCGCGTGAGATATATAAGGGCCGGCAGTTTGACCTGGTCACCTGTAATCCGCCCTATATGAACGACGGAGGCGGCCTTAAAAACCCGAACGCGGACAAGGCCGCGGCGCGCCACGAGATATTTTGCACATTGAAGGACGTGGTTGAAAATGCGTCGCGCCTGGTAAGGCCGGGCGGATTTTTCGCAATGGTGCACCGCCCCCACAGGCTGACGGATATTATGTGCTTAATGAGAGAATATTCGCTTGAGCCAAAAAGGCTCGTGCTCGTTTCAGACTCGAAAAAGAGCGAGCCATCAATGGTGCTCATCGAAGGAATGAAGGGCGCGGGGCACTATCTTAAAACCTATACGATGTTTATTAAGGAGAATTTGTAATGGCAGGAAAGCTTTATCTTTGCGCGACGCCGATCGGCAATTTAGCGGACATCACGCTCCGCTGTCTTGAGGTCTTAAAAAGCGTTGACTTAATAGCGGCGGAGGACACGAGAAGAACGCTCACGCTTTTGAATCACTTTGAGATCTCAAAGCCTCTGACAAGCTACTATGAACATAACCGCAAGGAAAAAGGTATATTTTTGGCAGAGGAAATGGAAAAGGGCAAAAATATCGCCCTGGTGTCGGACGCCGGAACTCCGGCGATAAGCGACCCGGGCGAGGATCTGGTCGCGATCTGCATCGAAAAGGGGATCGAGGTCGTTCCCGTTCCCGGCCCTGTCGCGGCGATCAATGCGCTTATCGGGAGCGGAATGCCGACGGGGCGGTTCACCTTTGAAGGCTTTTTGTCCGTCAACAAGCAGAGCCGGCGCGAGCATCTTTTATCCGTCGCGAAGGAGCAGCGGACGATGATCTTTTACGAGGCGCCGCACAAGCTGCTTTCGACCCTCCGCGATTTTAAGACGTATTTCGGCAGTGAGCGGAAAATTTCACTCTGCCGCGAGCTTACCAAAATTCACGAGGAGTTTGTCCGCCTGACTATCGACGGGGCGATCGCAAAATATGAAGAAACGCCGCCGAAGGGCGAGTTCGTGCTCGTTATCGAGGGCGCGCCCGAGGAGATAGAAGATTATTCTTCTGTCAGCGTGAAAGACCATGTTATGCGATACATAGAGTCCGGCATGAGCGAGAAGGACGCGATGCGCGCCGCCGCGAAAGACAGGGGCGTTAAAAAGAGCGATATTTATGCGGAATATAAACTTGGAGGCAAAGACAATGAATAAAACGAAAATGATATTTGTGCGACACGGACAGAGTGAGGCGAACCTTGCCGGTATTTTCATCGGTCACATAAACTCTCCTCTGACCGAGCTGGGGCACCGCCAGGCAGAGTTGACGGCAGAGTTTTTAAAGGACGAGCATATCGACGTGTTTTACGGCAGTGACCTTATCCGTGCGTATGAGACGGGGCGCCATATCGCAAAAAGGCACGGCAAAGAAGTCATTTCCGACAGAAATCTGCGCGAGATATATGCCGGAGAATGGGAGGGCAAGAAGTTTTCGGAGCTTCCGGGGCTTTATGAAAAGACCTACGGCGTGTGGCTTTCGGACATCGGGCACGCACATCCGGACGGGGGCGAGAGCGTTTTGGAGCTTTATGAGAGAATAATCGGCGAGGTTAGAAAGATCGCGCGCGAAAACATGGGAAAGACCGTTCTTATCGCCACTCATGCGACGCCGATACGCTGCATTGTCTGCCTTTTAAAAGGAATAGACCCTGTCAATATGAAGGACGTGCCGTGGGTCCACAACGCCTCGGTCACGGAGGCGGACTTTTATGAGGACGGCAGTGTCGCGCCTATTATTATTGACAAGTTCGATTTTATGGGAGAGATGGCGACCGCTCTTCCCAAAAATGTGTGAGGTAATTATGGGACTTACTCATGAAAAAACATTTGTAACGCTTAAAGATTTAAACATCGGCATTAACATAAACCGCCCGATGGCCTGGTGTGACGAAACGCACTGGCAGATGATATATCACTACCACAGGGAGCTTGAGATCATCTATGTCGACAAGGGGTCTTTGATTTGCGGGATCAACAGCGACAGCTTCACGGTGTCCGAGGGTGACATCGTGTTTTTCCCGAGCATGACGCCGCACTATACATACACCAACGAGTCCGGAAGCACAAGAAGCTATATTCAGTTTCAGGAGAGCGACTTTTTTAAGACCGGCAAGACCGAGAGCAGTTTGGACGAGTTTATGCGCGGCTGGGCAAAGTCGTATTATGTTTTCAAGGCCGGGACAGAGGAGAATAAGGAGTTTTTGGACTGTCTCGAAGGCATTTTCTATGAGTTTGCGATGAAAAAGCCGTTCTATGAGAATTTCGTTCTCGCCGGCATCTATCATCTTATGGCGATATTATACCGCCGCGGCTGTGTCGTGAACCCTGAGCTTGAGGTCGACAAGACGCTGATCAAAAAGATCATGCCGGCCGTGGAATATGTCGAGAAAAACTACAAGGACAATTTAAGGCTTTCCGAGGCGAGCGGAGAGGCCGGGCTTTCCGAATATTATTTTTGCAGGCTCTTTAAGAGAGTGACGGGCGCGAATTTCAACGATTTTATCAATTTTGTGCGCGTGAAGAAGGCGGAGGAGGGCTTATCCGGCACAACGGATCAGATCGCGGAGGTTGCCGCCGCGGCAGGCTTCACATCAAACGCCTATTTTAACTATGTGTTTAAGAAGATCAAGGGCTGTACGCCCTCGCAGTATCGCAAATATAAACGCCAGGGGAGCTAAAAATAAAAGGTGCAGTTATGCACCTTTTATTTTATTGTTTCAACATATTGCTTGGGGGTGATACCCTTTATTTTTTTAAAACAGCGGATGAAATATGACGGGTCGCAAAAGCCGCTTTTTTCCGCCGCCTCGGAAACGGAAGCGCCGGAGGATAAGAGCTTGCATGCGTTTGAGATGCGAACGCCGGTCAAATAACTGTGGTAGGTGATGCCCGAGGCGGAGCGGAACTTTTCGCAGAAGTAAAACTTGCTGTAGCCGCTCTTTTCGGCAATAGTTTCGACGGTGATTTTTTCCGCGAAATGTTCGCTCGTGAAGCGGATTATTTCGCGCATCTCGGAATTATTAAGTGCCGAGCGGCTCACGCGTTCTGAGTTTTCGTCACGTTCGGACGAGGCACAAAGCACCGAAAATATCCTGACGACCGCTTCGAGTGCTCCGAAAATGTCGCACGGCGCGGCAAGCTTTTCCGCAAACGGAAAAAGCGCGTCATAAGTGTCCTGGCATGGCGCTATCGAATCAAAGTCAGTGCCCTTTGCCAAAAGCATTTCGCGAAGGTTTAATATTTTTAAAAATCCGTCCGACGAGAGCTTTATGTTTAAAAGCTTACCGCCGCTTTTTAAATAGTGCATTGAGTGGACCGTTTCGGGCGCAATGAAAAATACCTGCTTTCCCGAAAGTTTGTAAAGACGCCCTCCTATGCGCATTTCCCCTTCCGCGCCGTCGGCGAGTAAAAGCTCGATCGTTTCCGCATAGTGCGGGGCGACAGAGTATTCATTCCCGAAGGCGGAAGGTATGACGGTCCACGGTGTGTTGCGGTCGAAATCCTTGTGCTCCTTAAAAGCAGTAAAAATGTTACTCATGATTCTATTATAAACCGAAAATCGCAAGAAATCAACATTTTTTCATAACTTTAGGGGTTGAAACGGCAAAGAAAACGCACTATAATCAAGATATAAAACAACGGAGGAGGATTTTTATGGTTAAGGCCGTTATAATCGGATTTGCGCACATGCATGTCAATGAGATTGCACTCTACATTCACGAGGCTGAAGGGATCGATCTTGTCGCGGCGGCGGATGTTTTACCCGAGATCGCCGAAATTTCGCCCGCACGCTACACGAGAGAGTGGAACAAGGAGAATGTGAGAAAGAACTATTGTAATAATATATATGATTCCTATGAGGAAATGTTAGACAAAGAGAAGCCGGACATCGCGTTCATTTTGTGCGCGAATGTGAACAAGCCGCGCATAGTTGAAGCGTGCGCGCGCCGCGGCGTTTCCGTCAGCATCGAAAAGCCGATCGCAGTAAACTTTGAAGAGGCAAAAAAGATCGAAGAAACGGTTAAAAAATACAACATTGAGGCGATAGTAAACTGGCCGGTCATCTGGAGGGGCTATATGCTCGACATGATAAACGCATATAAGAGCGGCATCGTCGGCAAATTGAAAAAGCTTTACTATATCAACGGGCACACAGGCCCTCTCGGCGCAGGCGCGAAGCACAGGGGCGTTTCCGAGACCGCGGAGGAGATGACCGACGAGGCGAGAAAGAGAACCTGGTGGTATCAGAAAAAAATGGGCGGCGGCGCATTTTTGGACATTTTGTGCTACGGATGTATGTATTCCGCACTTTTACAGACAGATGAGCCGCTGGGCGTTATGGCGTACGGCGCGAATTTAAACACCCCGTATTCGGACGCGGAGGACAACGTCACCGCGATCATAAGATACCCCGAAACCGTGACGGTTGCCGAGGGAACGTGGACGGCTCCGCAGAAGGTCCTTCCGGCAGGCCCTGTCATCATCGGCGAGAAGGGTGTTATCTACACGGTGAGAAAAGAGGGCGGAGCGGATGTTTTGGCGGTCGATATGTACGGAAACCCGATCGAGGTCAAGACATCTCCGCTTCCGGACAATATGAAAAACATCGCCGAGCACTATATGCATTCTAAAAGGACGGGAGAACCCTTAACGCGTGAGGTGACGCTCGAGCAGAATATGAAGGTTATGGCGCTTCTTGACGCGGCGATCCGCTCGGGCGAGAGCCATAAGGAAGAAAGCGTGAAAAAATGAGCATTGTGACAGACATTGAGCGCGCATCCGTTCACGACGGGCCGGGCATTCGCACGGTCGTGTTTTTCAAGGGCTGTCCGCTTAAATGCGCGTGGTGCCACAACCCGGAATGCATTTCCCCGGAGCCTGAGATGATGTTCTATCCCGAAAAATGCATCGGGTGCGGACAGTGCGAAAAAGGGTGCTATTCGGGCGCTAAGGTGATGTGCGGACGGGAGATGACGGACGAAGAGATAATGAAAGAGATACTCTCCGACCGCGACTATTACGGCACTGACGGCGGCGTTACCTTCTCGGGGGGGGAGCCGATGATGCAAAAAGAGGCCGTCGGCCGACTTGCCGATATGTGCAAAAAAGAGGGCGTCGGTACGGGAATCGAAACATCGCTGATAATTTTTGACGAGCAGATACTTAAAAAAATGGACATCGTGATGTGCGACTTTAAGATATGGGATTCGGATAAGCACAAAAAATACACCGGTGTCGGCAACGAAATTATTAAAGAAAATTTTAAGAAGCTGGACGCGCTGGGCGTTCCCTTTATCGCAAGAACTCCGGTGATTCCCGGAATTAACGACAGCAAAGAGGAAATCGGCGCTATAAGAGACTTTTTGGCCGAATCAAAAAACATCGTGCGCTATGAGCTTTTGCCCTATCATCCGCTCGGCATCTCAAAGGCGAAGGCGCTCGGGCGCGAGCAGGAAAGATTCACGACGCCCGGTAAAGAAAAAATGGAGGAATTGAAGGCTTATGCTGACTTACAAAGACAGAATTAAAAGTATGCGCGACACGAAAATCCGCCACACGCTCGAAAAAAAGGAGCAGGACGGGTTTATGGATATTGATGATTTCGGAACCGTTCCGCTCCCGGAGGACTACAGCGTCGACCCGTGGTATAACAGCCCGAATTACAGCTTTTATGATTTAGACGGAATGAGCGAGAACTTTTGCCGCGTTATCGATGCGCACCCGGCCTATGTCGACCCGATGGAGATGCTTGCCGGCAGATGGCGCGATATGTTAGTGCACTACCGCGGCGACAAGCACTATTCGCCCAAGTGGCAGACGAAAAATTCGCACATACATATCCTCACCGAAGAGGAGAAAAACGACGTCGGGAGCAAGCGGTGGGACGAAATCCGTTTTCCGTATGACGACTTAAAGCCCTGGCAGGAAAAATACAACATCACCTCCGGCATCGACGGGGACGCGCACTTGGCGTGTGACTATAAGATGGGCTTTAATATGGGATTCGGCGGATTTCTGGAGAAAATAGAAAAATACAGAAAGGTAAATCCCGATAAAAAGGCTTTTTACGACGCGGAGGAAAAATGCGTCCGCGCGATAATCCGCTTTATCGACAGGCATATTGAAAAAATCGAAGAGTTCATCGAGTCGGAGGAGCGCCCCGAGATCAAAGAGAGCTTGAAAGAGATGCTCGCCGTCAATAAAAATGTGAGAACCGGCGCGCCGAAAACGTTTTACGAGGTCTGCCAGTGGACGGCGTATTTTAACTGCGCGTCGAGAATCTACACGCGCGACGGGGCAGGCTTTCAGTTAGATACGCTCTTATATCCTTACTATGAGCGCGATGTTAAGGCCGGGATTTTAGACGACGAGAAGGCAAAGTTTCTGATCGCGAACCTTCTTTTGATAGATCCGCATTACTACCAGCTCTCCGGCGTGGACGAGAACGACCGCGATCTCACAAACCACCTTTCATACCTCATTTTGGACGCGGCGGACGAGATCAACATCGCGGCAAACCTCTCGGTTCGCGTTCACGAAAACTGCGATAGGGAGTTTTTGAAAAAAGCGGTCTACTACCTTTTCAAGAACAAAAGCGGCTGGCCGCGCTTCTGCGGCGATAAGCCGCTGGCAGAGGGGTATATGCGAAACGGGTTTGACAAAAAGACCGCGCGCGAGCGCATCGCCGTCGGCTGTAACTGGATGTGCATTCCCGGCAAGGAGTTTCCGATGAACGACACGGTCAAGATCAACATCGCGAAGGTAATGGAGGAAGCCTTAAAGGACATGAAAAAAGAGAGCGACCGCTCAACCGAAAGGCTTTTCGAAATTTATAATGCGCATCTTAAAAAAGCGGTTGAGGTCGTTGCCGCAGGCGTCAACCTTCATATCGAGCATCAGGCCGAGGTCACGCCCGAGCTCATCATGAATCTGATGATGCATCACACGATCGAGGAGGGGAAGGACATTTCCCGGTGCGCAGAGATGTACACCGTCGGGGTGGACGGAGCAGGCCTCGCTGTCGTCGCAGATTCGTTCGGCGCGATGGAAACGCGCATTGAAAAGGAAAAGGTGCTCACCTGGGACGAGCTTTACGGGAACCTTGAAAACAATTTTTCGGGCGAAAACGGAAAAAGAGTCCGCGCAATGTTAAAGTCCGCGCCGAGATACTGCCACGGCGGCACGGTCTCGGACGACTGGGCGAAAAGACTCACCGACAGCTTTGTCGACAAGGTGCACAACCAGGATATGCCCGATGGCAGAAGGCTCATTCCGGGCTGGTTCTCATGGGCAAGGTCAATCGAATACGGCTCAACTGTCGGCGCGACGCCGAACGGCAGACTGTCCGGCGAGCCGATCTCGCACGGCGCGAATCCCAATCCCGGCTTCCGTGCGGACGGCGCTGTCACCGCACAGGCAAACGGAATCGCCTCTGTTCAGTGCGGCTACGGCAACACCGCTCCGCTTCAGCTCGAGTTTGATCCCGGCATAACCGCGGACGAGGGCGGCGTCGAGAAGGTCTTAAACCTCATCGAAACGCACTTTAGACAGGGCGGAACGCTTATAAATATCAATATCTTGGATAAGGATAAGCTTTTGGCGGCACATAAAGACCCGAAGCTCTATCCCGATCTGGTTGTCAGGGTCACGGGCTTCACGGCATATTTTGCGACTCTTTCGAAGGAGTTTCGCCAGCTCGTTGTGGACAGATTTTTGGTGGGAATGTAATCAGGCTTAAAACGGGTATCGCGCAAAAATTACGCGATACCCGTTAAAAAATGCTTGACAGAATGCATATAAGTATGATATAATCAATTTGTTGCATAGGGGTATAGCTCAGTTGGTAGAGCAGCGGTCTCCAAAGCCGTGTCCCTATGTTGCAAATACTGCATAATAAAAACTTAATATGGCGCTCTTTAGGGGTATGATGTAATGGTAACATGCCGGTCTCCAAAACCGTTCTTGAGGGTTCGAGTCCTTCTACCCCTGCCAATATATTTGGCTCAAACACTGGGTTTGAGCCATTTTTTATTACCATTTTTCAAGAGCGGCAATCTTCACTTTTTTGAGCATCAATAGCAAATTTTAGTAATTTTAGATTATATTTCTGATGATGGTGCGTGGTCTTGTGGTTCAAATAATTATGCCTGAAATGAGCATCAATTTCGCATACGGTCGCATCCGTTTCTAACGATTCCGTCTGCTACATCATCATTTTAGCATCACCTGATTTCGCCAATGCTGCCAATTTTGTCTATGGAGAGCAATTCTGCAAGAATATTTTTTAATTCTCCAGAATATTTTTTTGCCCCAAAATAAAAATCTCTTTTCTTTGTTTATGCGTATCAAATTTTGATACCCCTGAGAGTGATTTAATTTCATTCTCAGGGGTATTCTATTCTGCGATTCCTCATATCTCGAATCCGTCTGTGATTCCGGTCAGCCTTGAGGTATCCTTTTTAACATAGTACCTTTCGGTTATCTCGGTAGTGGTGTGTCCGAGGATGTCGGCTACCGCTTTTATGTTTAGTGTTTTTATGCTTCCGTCAGCACACTTTGTTCCGTTGATTAGCTTGGTGGCGAAGGTGTGTCTGAATGCATGGAGCCCTTTTGTTTCTATTCCTGCAGCATCTTCTATCCTGTATAGTCGCTTTCGCAGGTTAGTTGGGTTTGCATAGTCGCCGTTTGCATCGCATACCAGCGGAGAGTCTTCGCCGAAGTAGTACTCTTTTCGCAGGTCGAGTATCATTTCTATTGCTGTGCTGTTCAGTGGCACGACTCGTTTGCTTGTGGTGGTTTTGGTTTTACCTACTTTTTTAACTTTACCGCCTATGAGCTTGGTTCCGTCTCTTTGGTCGACTAATTTTACCGCCTGTCTTATTGTCATTGTTTTATTCTCAAGGTCTATGTCACTGTTTAGTAACCCCAGAAGTTCGCCTATTCGCAGTCCTGTGTTGAGCATCAGGATGTAGGCTCCTGCCTGCTGATATACCCTACTGCCTGTGGAGTGTGTTCGGAAGGCTTCGGCTTTGAATTTTTCAAGCTCCTCATCTGTGAAGACTTCGATGGTTTCGCATTCCGGCAGGTCTTCCTTTCCTTGTGCTGACAGGAAGTTTGCTGTTTTCATCATCTCCACATTGTCCATGGGATTCTTATGTATCCGTTCTTCTACATATAGGTTTCTATAGTATTCGTTTAGGAGTACATATGCTTTCTTTACCAGTGAGTATGATCTTCCGAGGTACATCCAGTGATTGAGCATCGCCTTGACATCGGCTGGGGTTATGTCACCGACCACCTTATCGCCGAGCAGTGGGTAGATTTGGCATCTTGCAGTTCCTTCGAGTCTGTCGTAGCTTGTTTGCTCGACCGATGGGAACTTTACTATTTCCAGCCAATTTTGCAGGCTATCTCTTAGCAGTTTCTTGCTCTCATCTGTGTCCTCGATAGCTTTTTCGAATTCTGCTATGTAGGCGGTTATCTTCTTGTTAGCTTCTTGCTTGGTAGTTCCTGAGAAGGATTTTCTTTTGCGTTCGCCTTGCTCGTCCATGTACCACACGACACCGCCCCAACGACCGTCTGTTCTTTTGAACACATTTCCGTTTGTAAGTAGCTTCTTACGCATTATCTCACTTCCTTTATTACGTATTACCTTTTTGGCAACACAAACAATACCGTAAAGCTCGGCACAAGTCAAGCGTTTTTGCGAATAAAAAGCATCAATTTTCCAAAAGACATATAACAGTAATTTTATTGACACAAACCCTATAGAAAAGAGGTTAAGCATAAAATGCATGCTTAACCTCCGGTTATATAGATTCTATTCCATTGTTCCTACCATTTTGTTTATATCACCATCTGAGTCTACGATGATGGTTTTTGTTTTACTCGGTGCCACATATCCAAATCCATCTATGTAGGCTTTATTTTTCTTTTCAATGATTTCGTTTCGTATTTTTGTCTCCTCATCAGTGAGGTAACAGGTGTCTTTTGCCATAATTTCATCATTCGGATTTATGGGTTCTTCCGGATTCTTTTCCCATTTCGCATAAAGTACATCCGGTTTGGTGAATTTAAATGTTGTTACCTGATTCTGCTTTGTTCTTGGATCGGTAAACCATCCTTTGAATGTGTAACCGTATTTTGTTGGGACATAACTCTCTAATCTGACGCTCTCGCCGTATCTTTTGGTTATTGGCCTAATAAAGCTACCGCCATCTGATGCGAAGGTTAAGGTTACATTTCCTACGATACCAAGTTCATTGTCGAAGGTCACTCGATACTTACTGAGCCACCAAGATGCCGCCGATGCCGTCTGTGTTAGCAGTATAGTTACTGCCAGTGCCGTACATAATACTTTCTTCTTCATAAAATTTCATCTCCTAAATTTGTATTTACCTTTTCGGCAACACAAACATACCACAGAAGATGGCATAAGTCCACGAAGTTTTTTCAAAAGTCCTTTTCTTTGTTTAAGGTGTATCATAATTTGATATGGGTATCTTTAAATGTCATAATATATCGTTAGACACACCAAAGGCACTCCGATTGGAGTGCCTTTGATAGTTTTTATTACTTTCCATTGATAAAATCATAAACCAAATGACTTTTTAACCACAATTTCAACATTCTTTCCGCGAACACCTACGATAATATCGTCTGCAAGCTTTGCAACAATAGAACGCTCAAGTTCTGCATATTCGTCTTCTTTATCTTCAACAGCTGTTTTATAATTAAACAACGACCATGTGTATATGCATCCCAATTCAGCCTCCATCTCGGGCGCAATATATCCAAAGCCCATATTATATCCATGATAGTCGTAAAACTCTCCGGGGGCAGCCATTGGTGCAAGGTCAGGATCAAAAGCTGCAAGAAGCATCGTTTCCGCAACTGCTCTGATTTTACCCATAATACCTTTTGCTGCAGCATTTTTGCCTGATTTTGAAACAGAGATAAGTTCATCTCTTAAATCAATGCTCATATCATCTGCCTTAAGCTCTACATGAAGCTCGTAATTATCGCCTTCATTTTCTGCCCAGAACTCTCCGCTGAAGTTTTCAATAAGTCCGGGAAGCATTCCGCAAAGCTCTTCTGCCAAAAGACGAAGCCTTAGTGCTTTTTTATCTTCAAGAGCGTTGTATGTAGTTACTTTTTCTACCTCGGCAAGAACTGCTTCGAGGCAGGTTAAATCTTTGTTTAATTTACAAATATTTGATTTCAATTAAAATCTCCTCCTAACTTAGTGAGATGACAAGAGTAAGTACATTTTTATCATCCGTGTATTCATATTCCATACTTTCCGTCATTTTCTTAACCATAAATATTCCAAGACCGCCGATTTCTCTTTCTTCTGCAGAAAGGGTTACATCAGGCTCAGTTGCCTTGAGAGGATTGTACGGAATACCATTGTCAGTAAACGAAATATGGAGTTTTCCGTTTTCTATGCTGTAGAAAATCGTAGCAAGGTTTGCCTTGCTGTAATTTACAATGTTCGTATAAATTTCATCAAACACTATATTGATTTTGCTTGCAATTTTCGGTACGATTTCAAGTTTTGCGGAAAGCAAATCTGCAAATGCCCCAACAGCTATATGAGAATTGCTATCCGGTACAATCGAAATACTTTCATCACCGATTATAGCATCAAAATTGAGTGCAAGCATTGTGATATCGTCAAACTGCGGCGCAGTTCCCACAAACTTATCAACATCTTTCTTTATAAGTTTGCAAAGGCTTTCTGGTTCTGTTTTTTCAAGTGAATTTACAAAATCAAGCAGCCTTTGTTCACCGTAAAGTTCAGTGTTGTTATCCGTAGCTTCCGTAACACCGTCTGTGTACAGATAAAGAGTATCGCCCGGAGTAAGCTGGAGTTCATTTTTGCGATATTTAATGCCCTCCATACCAGCAAGGAGCATTCCGCTTCGTGCTTTCATATACTCAAAGTTCTCGCCATTTCTTTTAAAGAGTGGCGGATTATGCCCTGCATTAGCAAACTTTAAAAGTCCTGTTTTGGTATCTAAAATACCAAGCCAAGCAGTTACGAACATTCCTGCATCGTTATTTTCACAAAGCTTTTCGTTTGCAATTGTAAATATTTCGTCAGGTTCAAGTCCACGTTCTGCCAAATCTCTTATAACTGTTTTTGCTCTCATCATAAACATAGCCGCAGGAATACCTTTACCCGACACATCCGCAACAAGAAAAGCAATGGCCCCATCATTCAGCATATAAAAGTCGTAAAAATCTCCACCGACTTCCTTTGCAGTTATCATTTCGGCATAAAGTCTGAAAGAATTACTTTTCGGGAAAACTGTCGGAAGTGAAGAATACTGAATCTGCTTTGCAAATTCAAGTTCCTTGTCTATTCTTGCTGCAGCTTCCTTGATATACCTTTTTAGCGTGCCAACCGTCTGATTGATGTCATCGGAAAGCGATGCAAATTCTTCATTGGAACGAACATCAACGGTAACATTAAGATTTCCGTTTGTTATCTCGGCAAGTCCTTTGTTTATTTTCCTTAAGTTGTCGATGATAATTTTCTTTATCAGGAAATAAATAAGAACAAACAAAGCAGCAAATATGAGGATTTCCATGAATGTATTTACATACACCGAAACCTCTTTCATAAACATTGCTTCGAACTTCGGCATAGCGCCAACAATGTAGTATCCTTCTACAAATCGATATGAGCAAAGGTATTCTTTGTCGTAGACTACTGACTCAAAAATTTCACCTTCCGAGACAGTTTCAGGATCAAATGTTATACCGATTTTCTGTAGCCCTGCTCCTTCAAAATCGCTTCTGTATGTTACAAGATTGAAGTTTTCATCACAGATTGCAACAAATCCTGAGTTGCCCACATGTCGATTTTTTGATACTGTTTTCACATACTTGTCAATATCGGCTCTGAACTGCGTACTGTCGTAACCAACTTGAATAAATCCACCGTCAGGCAATGCAATTGCTCCATATTTTCTGAAAGTAATATCATCATAAGAGGTAGGTCTGTAGTCCTGAATATACTGTGACTCGCTGCCTTTTAAAAGTGCAGTTACAAATTCGTTTGACTGTTCTCCGCTTGCCATATCATAGCCGATATACTCTTCCACATTGGAATTGCAAATTATGCCTTTTTCATCAATGATGTTGACTTCAATGACATTATATTTTGAAGCAAGTGATAAAAGGGTTGCGCCACCTAAGTATTCTTCTTTTATACTTTCGGTCTTTTTCAAAAGATTGTCATTTGATTCATCTAAGATATCCTGATAAACATCAGAAAGGCTCATTTCAATGGTTTTATTTGTCTGAACCTCACTCATACCTGTCTGCAATACAGAAGAAAATGAGCTTGTGGCAACAAAAGCAATTACTATACAGATTAAAAGCCAGCTTTGAAATGTCTGCGAAATCTGCTTTTGGTCCTTTTTTGAGCCTGACTTTTCTCTGCCAATGACAGATACTACGAAAACCGCAATTCCAACAGCAAGTCCGTTACCGATTACCATAGGCAATGTACATATCTTTACAAACTCAAACGCATTTACCGCATCATCCATATTGGTAAAGAATATCATCAGCATATGGAGAACTTCCGTTACCATACCTATACCCAAGCCATACAACCAAGTTGGTTTTTTATTGTCAAACATATAATTTCTTAAGATTGCAGCAATAAATCCGGCAAGGATTGTTGATACACTGCAGGCAATCTGCGTATATGTTCCGGCAAGTTCAAAATACACTGCCACAAAGCGGTATATACCGCCTATGAGACCTGCAATGATACCTGCCGGAGCACCAAAGATAAGACCTGCACAAAGGGGCGCGGCATCTCTCACGTTCATTATAGTTCCATCGCCAATATCAAAACCGCCAATGGTAGTTGTTGCAAAAATCGCCATAAGACCGAAGAGAACACCTATAATAAACTGCTTGAGCTTATAAGGCGTTTTTGAAAACGCTGTTTTTTTGTCAAGTATGTAGAGAAGAATGGCAAGAAGTGCATTATATGATGCAGACATTATTAAATTCAGTGCCATATTTTCATCTCCTTATAAGATTGTCTTCGTTCTTATTCGATTGTAAGAATATCGAGGAAACCTGTAATATCAAAAACTTCCATAATGCTGTCATTAACACCTGTGAGCTTCATGCTGCCCTGTGCGTTCATTGCTTTCTGAGCTTTTAAAATTACACGAAGTCCAGCAGATGAAACATACTCAAGGTTTGCAAAATCAAAGGTGAGTTCCTTGATATCTGCAAGAACGCTGTCAAGTTCTTTTTCAAGCTCCGGTGCTGTCTGTGTATCAAGTCTTCCTGATACGATAAGGGTTAATGCTTCTCCGTTAATTTTCTTTTCAATAGTCATTGTAATAATCTCCTTTTAAATATTTTTAGTTATTTTTTAATTCTACATAAAATTCTGCAGTTGCAGCATTTACATACGGAATAAGGAAGGCTACTCCTATACCAAGTGTTAAAACACAAAGAAGTGTCCAACCGATAAATGAGAATTCAAGCTTAAAGAGTCTCCATTTGTTGCCATTCATCATCTGCTTTGCTTTCTTGAAAGCATCTTTTGAAGAAATTTCAGGATCATCTGCAAGGATGTATGGAATGATAGCATATTCAAAGCTTTTTATAATTCCCGGAATGATGAACAAAAGAGTCCATAAAACTGTTTTGATACCTACAAGCAACAATGTTCCGATGTTTCTTCCGTACTTAACCTTGAAGCCTGAAAAAGCATCTGCAAATGAAGGCTTTGAATCAGTATTCTTGATAAAGTAATTGTTAACACCTACGGTTAACGCATCTGTAACAAAAATACTGTATAAACCACCGATAATTGCTGAAATTATCACTACACCGTTAAGAACTAACGCACCTAATGCCATAGTAGAATCCATTTCAGCCGGATCTACCAAACCTAATACCTCACTCAAATTCTGCCCGAATGATACGAAAGCATTGCCAACAGAACCTATAAGTCCTGTAACGAGGACGACAGCAAACGCCATCCAATACTTTCCTTTGAGCGACTGCCACGCTCTCTTCCTTAATTCTTTTGAATTTGACATAACAAAAATCCTCCTTGTTTTTTATACTATATGTAAATATTATTTTACCAAAGTCTTAATCTGTCTTCAGGTGCCACGTACATAGGATCTCCCTCTTCAATGCCGTAGATTTCATAGAACTGTTCAAACGATGCAACAATAGCATTTATACGGACAACATTGGATGAGTGAACATCGCTTAAAATATTGCTGTCTGTGAGATATGAAACCGTACCCAGCTGCGCCCACATTCTTGCATAAGATTCAAAGCATTCCTTCTGAGCTTCTTTGTCGTCGCCTATTATATCCATAACTATCTGCATCGCCGCAAAGTCTGCCATGTTTTCCCCAATTGTTATACTTGCATCCTGAATGACATCATCAACAACCTCAAACTTGTTATAATAGTCTATAAACTCATCCTGAATTTTCTGGAACTCTTCATAGTCTTTATCTGTCCACCAGTTATTGATGCACCCGTTCTCATCATACATTGCGCCATCTTTATCAAACGCATGACCGATTTCATGAGCTAAAACCATGCCGATAGAACCGAGATTTGCTGCGTAGCTTGCATCCTTGTCATAAATCGGCTTATTCAAAATTCCTGCAGGAATATTTACGGAATTAAGTACTGGTATGTAACACGCGTTAACCGTATCGGGTGGCATTATCATAAGCGTTCTGACAAATTCCTTATCCTCGTTTTGACGAATGAGGTCAGCAAGTCCCTGACGTTTGATGTTAAGTGTGTTTGAGAAAAGGCTTCCGCCCTCTGACATCGGTACTATAGTCGGGAAGTTATAATTATCAGGATAACCGATAACCGCCACTATATTATAAAGCTTTTCAAGTGCATTTTCCTTTGTGGCTTCATCCATCCATGAATTGTTTTTAAAGCGCTCAGCATAAGCATCAGCGATTTGTTGAATCATATTTGCAATTACTTCCGAGGTTTCATCATCATAGTAGTATTTTGTGTAAACAAAACCGATATCGTCGGGAAGCAAGTCGCGAAGCTGATTAAGATTAACAGCACTTAAAATACCCTCATCGTATTCCATACCTGTTGTTTCTGCAAACATTTCATTCTCTGCATCTTCTGCTTCAGACTCCATAGCTTCACTTAATTCATCTGCAGACGAGGTAAGACAAAGAATAAGCGGGAGTGTGTACATAAGTGAACTTGCTCTGTCTTCGCCCTCGCTCAACGCTACGCCTAAGTTTTGTTCTAATCTAAGAAGAGCATTGATTTTAAGAGCATTAAGATTTTTCTCTGAAATAATGTCTTTTTCAAAGGAAGCAACCATGGGATCAGGAACTATAATTTTTTCAAGGTTTGTAAAGCCGTAATCTGTCAGTTCTTCACAAACGTCAAAGCCGGTATAAACTGCATCTGCCTCATCTTTATTTTTACTTGAGTACAGCACTGTGTAATCGAGACTTTCACCGTTTTCGTCAAAGAAGTGCGGATTGCACTTTACCATTTCTCTGACTTCTGCTTCTATTTCTTCCTCTGTCATAATGTCGAAGGCATATGCAAAGGAGAAGTAGGAAACTATCTCGTAAAAATAGTCAACATCTTTAGCACTTGCTATCTGAAGCTTTATCGCATTATCGATATCCTTTTTATTAAACTCTGCACCGATTTCGCTGAGATATCGAGAAATTAAGTTCGTGTAAACATTCTTATATGCTGTTGTGCCGGTTTTGCTTCTGTATGCCAAAAGTCCGCCGTAGCCGGAAGTTGCGATGGAAAAGATAGGATATGGTACCCCGGTCTTAGCATCAAGGTCAACATCTATTTCAAATAAAACATTGATGCCCGCCTGCTTATATATATCCGCATTAATTTTGAGGAGTTCATCAATATCTTTTGCGTTAAGGATCGCATTTCGCATATCGGAAACATTCTTCCTGTCCGCATCGGTTACTGCAATGTTAGAATCAATACATTCCAACATATCGCGAACTCGTTGTTCTGCGGTGCCTTTCTCGATCGGAATCTCATTATTTACGATTTTATTAAGAATTTCGTTCTCATCTCTAACGACTCCATCATAAATATCACTCATTGCAGACCAAGCGTCAGCTCTCGTTACAACTGCACCGTGAATCGGGTCGATTGCGTTTTTGCTTTCTAAGATAGCGTTACGGAAAGCCTTTTCGTTTATATAACCGTAGAAACTTTCGCCCGGATTAACCATGCTGAGTGCGGCATCACTGCGTTCTACTAAAAGACCAACCTGCTCAACTGTAATAAAGTCATTTGCACCCATTGTTCCGTCGCCATAGCCTTTAACAAGACCTGCTTTGGAAAGATACTCAATATCCTCCTTTGCCCAGTCGGGAACATCGGTAAACTCTATTATTTCACCGGATGCCTCAAGCTCGGGAACACATCTTGCAAGCATAACCATTGCTTCAATTCTGCTTACGGGTTCTGTTGGTCTGATTGTTCTGTCTTCATAACCTTTTAAAATACCGCCTACTATTGCGCGACTGATGTCATCTCTGTATTCGGGTGAAATATTTTCTGAATCGGAAAATATTTCTAAAACCGCATCGCTTTCGCTTAGTTGGTTTCTGCCCACAGATTGAACAAATTCTGAGATAATATATTCTCTTGTTGCGTATTCAGTACTTTCCTTAGCAGACGCATAGGGCACAAGTGTTGAAAAACACAGGCATACCGCAATAATCAGCGAGAGAGTCTTTTTAATTTTGAACATTGCTTTTATATCTCCTTTGAAATGTGTTACTGTTTCCACGATTCTATTGGCTCGTAGAGGAATGACAATTCCGCCATCGGAGTTTCAAGGCTCTCCGCAAGCCTTTTTACAGCCTTTCGGATATCAATCGAAAAATCAAGATACCAGTCAACGGTTTCTAATATGTATTTACGCTTGAATTCCTCATCTGTAACGATTGCACACTGTAGATTGTGCAATCTGTCTGCCGCCTTTACTGCAAAAGCAACGGGGTTTTGCTTTATAGCATTTATATATTCTGCCATATCGTATCCCTTTTTCTTTGTCAGCAAGTTTACAGCCTCAAGGATTTGTCTGTTACCGTATTTCAAAATTTCTTCTTCTGTAGCATCAGTATCCTCCAGCAAATCGTGGAAGAGTGCTGCTATCTGATAGATTTCATCAAAGCCTTGATTCTTTACGATTTCCGAAACTGCTATCGGATGAGTTACATAGTCATCTCCGCCGATTCGCTTCTGACCTTTATGTTTTGCTTTTGCAAATTCTAAAGCAAGCTTGTAGCTTTCGGTCATCAGCATTCCTCCTTTTGTCGAAGTAAGTGTTTTGCTTGCCTTTCGGCTTTTTCCTTTGTTCCCAAAGAAATCTTTAAGAACTCTACGATTTTATCAAAATCATAGTTTTTATTCAGAAGCTCTGCACGACACAAGAAGCGAAGTGCAACACTCGATGAAACAATATCAAGACCTGCTGCAGATAATGCCTTTTTTGCAAGTTTCATAGCAAGCTCATAATTTTCATTTATCATTATTTCAATATCGCCAAGCTTTGTTATACCTAAAAATGCAAGCTGGGGAATATAGCTTTCCGGATCAATCTCGCTGATTTCTGCACCTGCAATATCCGCAATTTCACGGATAATGCTTTGCATTTTATGATTGTGCTGAACATACTCATTAAGCGAAATCATATTGATTGTTATATCATCAGCATCATCTGTTATGATACGCCGTCTTATATCTTCGGTATATTCCACCATATTGTCACGGGCACGCACAAATTCATCATCTGCAAGCTCTAAAAGCCCTGCAAGGCGAGCAAACTGTCGTCTTACCTCTCTCGGAACCCCAAAATCACTCTTATATCCTATATCGTGATTGATTGCTGACCACGCATGTTGAAGAATTGTTCTTATCTGAATTTCAAACTTCTTTCCGCATATTTCATCGGGCCACTTATCACCGAAAGGCAGTGAACAAATGTAGTGAAGGGATAAATATCCGAAAACATCTTCCTTGATAAGTGCTCTTTTGTCTGAAGAATTTTCCCAGTCAACAACAAATCTTTCTTCTACCTTTTGTCCGATTTTGTCGATTTCATCAGAAAGGAAGCAAACAACACGGCAACCGAGAATATCGGTTATATCCTCAAGGGTGTTATATCCGTCGCCCTTTCTTTCAAGCTTTCCGGCAAGACTTCTTTCCTCTTTGACACGGTGCTCTACTGCAAGAACAGTAAGTCCAAGCTCCTTTACTATATCCGAAAGCATTGTATGTACCGTATCGCCTAAGACTATAAAGTCACTTCTTTGTTTTCTGTAATCCTCTAATATTAGTCTGCATTTTAAATTCAAAATATCTCCTCCTAAAGTAAACTTACTATAAATTTAATTAAATCGTATAATGCACTTCCAAATGCACCGCAAAAGAAAACAACTAAAAGATAGATCATCATACTTAATTTACTGATTTTATTGTGTTCCATAGTAAAATAAAAATTATAATGAGCTTTCATATTTGAATCACGTTCTTCAACCCATTGGTATGTAATTGAATTTGCGCAATCGTAATCTTTGGGTGAGTAGTTTTTGTTAAGCTCTTCTTCGAGGCGTCTTATACGATAGCATGTTGAATCATTCATTTCGTATTCATCGCCAAGAGAGATTGTAACGAGAGCTTTTCTTATTCGCTGTTCATGCAAAACTTCAATTTCATTAATTTCAGATGGCAGGAGTCGTGCCTCATTTATTCTTATTGAATATCCGTATTTTTCAGAGATAATAGGACTTTGAATCAACGAATTTATTTTATCAAATATACTACCTACATCTATTGTCGAAGCAAAAATCTCATCCAATGTTTTGTGTGGTATTCTGAAAATCAAATATGCTTCATCAGCAGTTACGGAGGACTTAATAAACTCAAAATCCACAGTAATAACCGTTCCGTATGAAACTTTTTTTACTTTAATAAATTCGTTTGCAAGATTAATAAGGCTTACAGTTCTGTTGTCATAACGAAGTTCTGACGTGTATTTTGTTTTTTCGGAATCAACCTTACCATTGGTATTAAACAACGCTCTTAGAGCAGAACTGTCCGAGAGCATATATGACAAATCAGCAATTTCGTTTTTTTCTATTTCGAAGGGAACAAAAAAGTTGACTTCTTTTGCTTCTTTTGCTCCATACACACGAACGCTTATATCGACATAGTTTCTGCCTTTTGGATTTATCCACTCATTTAAATAGATTGTGCTTCTGTCATCGCCGTCAATCCATAGTGCCCAGCCATCATCAGCAAATCTTCTTTTTTTACTTCCCACGCTTTATTTCAGCCCCTTAATTTTTCGTTTGTTCTCATACATGGCATCGTCTGCTCTGTTAAATACATCCATAAAGTTTGTGTCCTTTCCCGAATCATATCTTGCAAAGCCTTTTGCAATGCTTACAGGAATGGACTCTTTATCTGTATCCACTGACTTATTCAGACACTCTTCATCGAAGATTTTAAGAAGTGCATCCTTCTCATCAAGGTCACGGTTTTTAAGCATAACTAAAAATTCATCTCCGCCAATTCTGAAAACAGGGCTTCTTTTGAATATATCCGATATAATTCGTGCCGCACTTACAATAAGCTTATTTCCAACATCGTGACCGTATCTATCATTCGTTTCTTTAAGATAGTTGATATCAAAAACCAAAACACCAAAATCGATTTCTCCCGTTTCAATTTCTTTATCAAAATCATTTATCCATGCCCAATAGGAATTCGTGTTTCTAAGGCCTGTAAGTGAATCACGATATGCTAAAAGATGCTGCAGTTTTTCATGTTCTTTAAGATGAAGTGCCATATTCTCAAATGCAGTACTCAAGAGCCTTATCTCATATGTATTGCTATGTACTATCTCAACATCATAATTTCCGTTTGAAAGCTTTACAGATGCGTCAGTCAGTTTTTTCAAAGGATATACAATTCTTCTAACAACAAGAATTGCTACGAGAGAAAACAGCACAGCAAGTAAAATCACAACAAACAGTATCTTAAGAGCTATATCATATCGTATCTGTCTTATATCGTCATAGCTTGCGGAAATGATAAGAGTCATTCCGTTTGTTAATTCTTTGGATACGCTTAAGTATTCTTCCGGGTGTTCATGAAGTTTTGCGTCTTCGGCGTGCTCTGAATTATAGATGTCTGCACCTTCAAACTCAAGATGTGCAAATCCGTTTTCATAAATTTTTATATTATGAACCCTATCTGTTAAAGTGGTATAGTCAAAATCCATACCAACAATGCCTATAAATTCATCTTCAAAGTACATTGGAACAACATATGAAATCATCGTTATATCGTTGTTCTTATTGTAGTATGGCAACATCCAGACAGGCTTTCCTGCTTCATATGGTTGCCAGTACCATCCCGTATGTTCGGTATCGGATTTATCATAAAGCGAAATATCAGTAGGTTCAAAACGAATAAATCCGTCCTTTCCCTTTACTTTACTGTAAAATAACCCGAAGGTGTTGTGCGAAAGTTCAGGAGTAAATCTGAAGTAATACGCTACCGCACCGTCAGTATTATTTGCCACATCAACAAACATTTCGTCCGAACGACTTAAAATTTCAGCCTGTTTTTTTGCATCCTCAATGTCAGCTTTACTGTTTATAAAACCGAGCACATAGCTTTCCATAATATGTACTGACTTTTCCATATCACCGAAAATGTCATTGATTTGAGAAGCATCTTTTTCGCAGGTGACATTTATATAGTCCTCTGTCTGTTGCTGCACAAACTGGTCAACCTCATATATGCTTAATCCACCTATAAATACCGTAATAGCCAGCATAGCGGATATAACTGTCATTAAAACTTTAAATTGCATTGATTGTATTTTCACTCTATATCACCCTTTCCGGCTATTATATAAAATCCGCTATGACAAACCTATGACAAATTAAAAATTTATTTCTTTGTTTTTATAAGCTTATCAATTCCGAAGAACGCAAAACCGACTATAACAAATGCTACCGACAGAATACCTACCCACAGAAGAACTCTGGAAACACCCTGCGTATCAAGATTTACAAAAAAGTAAGGATAGATAAGCGGTGTGGTTGTAGTTGGAATCAGAATAGACGAGTCAAACTTCAAAATAATCGCTTGAATAAGAAGGAATACCACGTAAGCAATCGGGAATGTGATTGATGCGATTGGATAATACCACCTTGTTTTTTTACGCTCGTAAAATAAGAACCAATCCAATATGTACATAATTGGGAGAACAACGTGGAAGCAAAGACTGCCTATACGCCAGTTTGCCTGCGGATCTCTTCCTGCTTCACCCGCCAGCAAGATATTGAACACGAGAAAAGTCAGTAATATCCCAAGCATACCGATAAACTTTAAAAGCGGTGCGGTCGTAACATAACTGTCTTCTTTTTTTCTTGCCGTTTGAATCAGTGCGGCAAGCATTACACCAATACATAGGAAATTGCTTAAATTTGTAAAATGAACATAGAAATCCCATCGCAGGTTTTGTACGTCATCAAATACACCGAGACTCGCAACAATGCCTACAAGTCCAAATGCTAAGTAGAAAGATTGGAAAATCAGTTGTGCTGTTCTGTTTCTAATCATAATTTGTTACCTCTTTTTAATTACTCTTTGAAAAATTCTCGTATTTCCCCGTCAAAATTGAGTTTTATACTTTCGATGTTACATTCCTCAATTATGATTGTCGATACAGTTTCCTCTGTGGTTTCGATATACTTTACACTGATGGTCTTTGTTGCATCATCATATGTATAGCCTTCGCTTAAATCTGAATCATTTACAGAATTCCCGCAGGCGCAATAGTAGACAAACGAGCCGTCAGAGCCAAATCTTATAGTTTCTATATCATGCTCAGCCTTTCTTGTCCAGGAGGTATCCGTAAATGAGTATTCTGAGTAGCTGACTGTTTCGTCAGTATTACTTTTCGTACAGCCCAAAATCAAAAATAGAAGTGCAACTGCTAACACAAGCAATAGTTTTACTTTTATCTTTTTCACTTTCCTTACCATCCTTTCTTTTAAGCTGAGTTTATATCCATTCTATAAATCATTTAATCATCACACACGTTGATATTATCCAAGTTTTTGTTTTAACATAACGATATCCTCTTGGGACATACCGGCTTCTATCAAATACGCTGTCACAGCTGTTTCTAAATTAATCTGTTCCAGTTGTTCGACTGATTCGGCACCCGATACATGAAACAGCATCTCCATTAGATTAACATCAAGAACCGCCTGATATCGTTGAGGCTCATGTTCTTTGTCTATACCGTAATAATTATAAAAACTGATCATATAATCGCTAATAATCTCGTCAAGAGTTGCACCCATCAACGCTTCCAGTAGCATTGCAGTAAAACCGGCTCTGTCTTTGCCTTCAGTACAGTGGATACAGTATGGCGTTTCATTTCGTGCAAGGAACGTAAGACCTTTCGCAACAGAGGAAGCAAACTCGTCTGAATAGAAGTTACCGGTCAGATCAATTGCTATCACGCTCTCCGTCTCATAAAGATGCCGGTAATATTCAGAATCACATTCGCTATCCGCCAAATATCCGTCAATATCTTCATCAGAATCCGCAAGATTCAAGACAGTTGTTACACCAACCGATTCAATGAGATCATCTGCATAATCAGCACGACCGTTTTCGTTGTTTATGGGGGAGGCGGTTCGATAAAGTTTGCCGTTTCCGATACGCCCCGCCGTTACAGAACGAAAGTTGGCAAAAGAAGCATCATCAGAGTAATCATCACGGTTGTTGCTATACTGTAACTCATAAAGTTCCTGAATGTTACGCATACCTGATTTTTCTACCATGGTGATTTCAGCAGAATCCCCGACCTCTACATCATTTGTGTCAGAGAAGTCCCCGTAGTTGATGCACACCGCGATATAGTCTTCCGGTGCGCTTCCACGGAGCAAGAGATTTCCCGGGTTAGAATAGTATCCGTCAAAAAACGGCATAGTATATTCGCATGCTCCAAAACGTACACAGACAATGTCACCGAGATTGTATCCGCCTTTCATAAAATCAGCGGTGGTAATATCAAGTACAGCATGACCGTATTTCTCGATTTCAATAACAGTCGCTTGAAGTGTAGATGATTTTTGGGTATCACACTCCGTTTTATTACAAGAACTCAATTGCAGAGCCATTACGCAAATAATTAGAATTGCAATACATCTTCTTATGGCTTTTTCCATTTATTCACCCACTTTCATCAGAGCTTTATTTAGAAATTTACATTTTTTATAAGCATATTGATAATAGGGAAACTATTTGAAATAATATTCAAAGGGATTCAGCACAGCTTCGGGCAAACATTTCCATCCAATATACCCATTGATAACAAACTTCAGCTGAAAATGAAGAATACATACGGATACGGCGCACCAGCCCTTTAATCCATCAATATAGTTCAATCTCTTCATAAATCAGCTTCCTTAATCACTTTTCTAAACGTAAATTACCCATCACACGGTAAGTCCACTTATTCGTCTCCCACGATAATATTGACAGTGCAATTACCGAACAGACTGTCAAATTCGTCTTGCATTTGTTTTTTAAGATTGATGATATCTTCAACCCTTGTGTTTTTTTCAAAGGAAAGGTGTAAATCTATCCGCACAATATCTCCGCTTTTGTGTGAATTTACGGAACAAACCTGCGAGTAGCTATCGTAGTAACGGGTCAATATATTCAGTATCTTCATTTGTTCTTCTTCAGGAAGCGTCTTGTCCGTCAATTCGGTCAATGCCTGTCGTATACGCTTGACATATCCGATCATCAAGTAAATCGCAACAAAAATACTGACTACCGGAGCAATATACCCTCCGATGGGGTTGGCTCGAAGCAACCACATTGCAAAAAGTGAAACTAAAGCAACACTATCAAACAGTAGTGCAGAAAGGGCTTCGGCATAATTGGATTTCGAAATCGCACTGTTGTGAATCTTTGTGATTTTATGCTGCTTAACAAAAAAAGCGGTATCAAAGGCGACGTTGATGATTTTGAGTCCTACTACGGCAATTACTAAATCACTTGGCTGTTCGGGTAAGATGATTGCCTGAACCGAAAAACCGAGTGTGATCAGCAACCCCCAAAATCCCATGCTATCGCAAAGCAACGAAGCAATCGCTTCAATTTTACCTACGCCGTAGTTATATTCGTACCGTAGATCCTTTGTCAATTTTTTTGAAAGAATGACTATCAGTACAAGACTGACAAGATACATTGACGAGTCAAGCAAATCAATATAAACAAGCATATTCCTTGAAAGGAGTGCCGACACCAACACCGCTACAAAGGAAGGTAGCTCTGCCAATAATTGAGCAATGGATAAATTTTGTTGTTGTTTATAACCGTTTTTATTACTCATGGCCATCCTTCCTATGCGTTAATAATTTCCGAAACTCCAAGCAAAGCAATACCTACTACTAAGAATGCCAAACTCAGATACTGCTTTTTTGTTAGGCGCTCTTTTAAGAATATTCGCGCCAATACAATGGTCACGAGACAATAAGAGGACGTGATGGGAGCTGTAAGTATGGGATTGCCCGCTACAGCGAAAATATATGTCATCGTTCCAAATGTTTCGCCCGCGGCAGCGCCGCAACGAACCAATTCTTTTTTCTTAAAAGGATCGTATTTGTATTTCTTAGCTATCAGCATATAGAGCCACATGCAAATGGCTACTACAACAAATCCCAAGCTTTCAAAAATAAAGAAATCAATGTCGGGGATGGCAACCTCTGTTTCTTCGGATACCGTAATACCGACTGCAACCATAGAAACCGCATCTACAAGATTGTATATAATGGGGAAAACCAGCGCCAACGCACCAAGGCGATGTCTCTTTTTATCCTCCGAAAGATGCGCTTCCTGCTTCGACAATGTCTGTTCCTGGATTCCGAGAAGAACAACACCGACAACAATAGATAATGTAGCAATCATCTCCACCACGCCAATGCTGTCGGTGATGTGGCTGCGACCTGTAAATAGGAAAAAGAAGTATAGTATGATCGCAGCCATTGCTCCATCTATATTTTCAAGTGGAGATACCACCGATGCGTCAAGATGCTTTGCCCCCAACAGGCCAAAAAACAGCGCTATAGCATAAAAAACGCACAGTGGTATAAGGTAAAGGTTGTCCTTGACCATCATTATGGAATCAAGCAAGGTCTCCGAACAGAGCGCCATTATAATGCCTGCGGGAGCCATTACAATTCCGATCCAAACAAAGGTCTTATATTGCGATAAGGGATCGTTGTAATTCGAAGATTTTTTGTATAGTATGTCTGTGATGCCCCACAAAATAATGCAGGCAAACGTAAGCATTAACCACGTCATATTTGATTTGCGTGAATGTGGCAATACTGCAACACATCAACGCGCTCCTCTCTTTTCAATTTATGTATCATTTTTGTTTACACTATAAAGAATCTGTATTTTTTATATTAGAGTTTTAATTTCTTAAACAGTATCGGACACAAATATCCCACTGTCATCACAACGATAAAATAACGTACCGCATCTATTAAAAGCGAAATTTGTATAACATCAAATACATTCACAATCTTAATTGCTTCTTTCAAAGCAACCGCAAGCACAACTCCTAACACGATACGGACAAGCTTTTTCCACCACACAACATCATAGGAAAGCGGTTCGCTTTTTTCATCTAAAAAGGAAACTGCTACCAATCCTCCAATCATACCAAATGTCTTAAACATATCGGCAAACAGGGGATCTGCAATGCATGCAAAACACACAATAAACGGCGTCAAAATAAGAAACGTCCATAAATATATTTTTTTCAGATCTTTTACTTTCTTAAAAAGGTAATTACCCAAAATTGAAATACCTACTCCAAGTAATATGCCAACAATTACATCACCTGGATAATGTACACCAAGATATAGCCGTGAAATAGCTACGGAAGTAATTAATATGCTAACCAAAATACTAAGCCATGTCTTTTTGAATTTTAATGCAAAAAAGCTGCTCCATGTTGCAAACCCCTGCGTGTGACCACTTGGGAATGAGTAACCCGTTGCCGTATCTAATCGAACACTATTTATGCCCTTGGTAAACGGACGAGGAACTTGCGCAAAATTCTTAATGATACCATTCAAACTAAGTGAAGCTGCCGTTACAAAAAACACTTGTTGAGCTAATTTCTTATCTACAGCAAACCATAACGCTACCACCAATAAAATAATAAGTGTTTCTTCACCAAGTATTGTAATGCCTTCAAAAAACACGGTGAGAAAACTTGTTCGCAAGCCTTCTAACCATTTTAAAAATTCCAATTCAAAAGCAAACATAATGTCCTCCTATAGTGGTTTTAGCCCGGCAAATCCGGACTATAATATTATCCTTTTCCCGACAACTTAAGAAATTGTATTTCCTTATAAGCATATTGATAATACTTTTACTCTTATGTTTGCCTCGGCTTTCTTACCATAGCATAGTGCATAACCGGACTTTTGGGTATCAGCTCTTTTTTTGACAATTCAAATCCAAAATGTTCATACAAAGAAACATTAGTTTCTTTATTTGTTTCAAGATATGTAACTATATTTTCTTTGTCGCAGAATTCAAGCATAGGTCTTAGTAATTTGCCTGCAATACCTTTCCCTTGTGCACTTTTCTTTACGGAAAGGTTATACAAATACCAGTCAACATTTCCTGTAAATTCTTTTTTCAGATTCATTGCATAGTTTTCGTATGTAATAAGTCTTCGGATAATGGAAAATCCCGAATGAATTATGAATTTCAATCCTCCGTTAGTGAGAAAAGGTAAAACTTTAGTGCCGTCAAACCCCATCGGAAGCCACACTGCGAAGCCGTTAAGCTCCTCACTGTCAGCATAGATAACGCCATCATCACTCATTGTTCTTAAGGATATTTCCATTATTTTTTCTGATACATATTCATCATATTTTCCGCCTAAAAACCAATTGTGAAGCGGATAAGCACGATACGCATCGGCTGCAACTGACGCAAGTTCTTTTATTCTGTTTTCCGGTACGATATAAAGACCTGCTTTTTCTATCACTCTTTTTGCAAGAGGAAGCTCTATTTTTCTTACAAGATTATCCATACAAACTTACTCCTACTATAATTTGTTCTTAAACTTATCTTATCGTATCAAACAATGATTTAAATACAAGGAGAGCTGTATCATAATCCATAAAATCAGCAGCATTATCTGCACCTTGCATATGTTTTACCACGGCAGCTTCGGGATGAAACTGAAAACCAATGATAAAGTCTTTTCCAGTGTGTTCAATAATCTCAATCATCTTTTCGGAATTAGTATCGACACTTCCGGATATAACCAGATTTGTACCATCAACATTTAAAACAGCCTGATGATGCCATGAAGGACATCCTGTTAAAAGGTCTTTCTGATAAATCTTATATGCGAGAGAATCCTTGGCTATGGACACGTTATGAGGTGCATAGTCTCTGTAGGATTCAGGTGTTGCCTTCTCGTTTCGGTGCTGATACAGATACTCCTTATTTAGATTACTGAAATGCACAGGAATATCCTGAATCATCTCTGCACCGCTAACCACCGCAAGCATCTGCATACCTCGGCAGAAACCAACTACAGCAATATTCTTTTCTATACAATAGGACATCAATATGTAGTCGGAAGTGTCTCTTGTTGCGTTAAAATCAATTTCTGCTTCTATTCCATGCCACGGTTCAGGTTTTGCATAAAGCGAAGAACTGATATCCTCACCACCGGTAAAAATTACAGCATCAATTCCTTGCATAACATCTTCAACATTAGTATTTTCCCACAAATTTTCTTTAATGACATTTGCTGTTTCAAGTGTAAGTCCTCCGACCTCGTCAGTACAATCAAGAAGTGCATTCTCGCTATCGTATGTAAGGTAATCTGCTTTGACCTGCTCCAAAAGAACAGGCTTTCCGCCCGCTTCCTCAACTGCATCAACAATGTTTGTGTAAAATTCTGAATCGGTGTCTCCACGCCATGCAATACCTATAACAACTTCATCTGTTGACGGTTTTACTGTGCATCCTGCAACAACAAGACACAACGAGATAATTGCAATAACACTGATAAAAACTTTGAGTTTGCTGTTTCTAAAACTCATAGCATCTAACCCCTTCTTTATAGATTCCCGGAACCCCGTGTCACTCCTATTCGAGCATATCAGAAAGTCCCGTCATCTCGAAAACCTCACGAACCATATCATTAGCTTTTTCAATCCTCATTTTCCCCTGATGTGAATTCATTTTTTTATACGCACCAAGCAAAACTCTGATTCCCGCTGATGATATGTATTCGACACCGGACATATCAAAAACAAGCTCTTTTGTATCTTCGGAAAGTTCATTTACAACCGACTCAAGATTTGGTGCAGTTGTTGTATCGAGTCTGCCTGTTATTTCAAGAGTAACAAGCTCAAAATCTCTTTCCACATTGATTGTCATAAAAATTCTCCTTTAACTTATGTTTAGTTTTTTATATCGTACAAAATCTGTTACTTCTCACAAATCGGTGCACTTTCCAGTTTGGATATTGGAAGATGATTTTTATAAACTCCATGAATTTTGTAAGGTATTTTTTCTTCATCAAGAATCTGACAGAAGTAATCCATGTACTTCTTTTTCTTGTTCATTTGCATCAGTGAAATACAGAATTTATCACCAACATCGAGGATTTCAAACAGAAGATGTGCATCGGTGATAATATGTGCTCTCTCAATATAATCCGTCATTTCACCCCAGTCCTCTCTTCCCATATAGTTAATCAGGAAGGAATTGTGGACATCGGGAACACGATGGCTGTTTTTACTTGCATATTTGTTCTTTTCTTTCAGTCCTTTTACCTTATCTATTCCATCGGTATATTCATAAAACTTTCGCAATGTATCCCAAGCGTATTCCGGCTGAATCTGTAAATGAGTCGCACCTCTTATGACTGTACAGATTTTATCAACAGACCAGTTTTGTGCATGATAAGGAATAAAACAGAAAATGTGGGAAAGCAGGTCATGGTGTGTTTTCGGGCATCCGACTTCACTTCGGTAATTGTGGTTTGTTTCCACTCTGAATGGAAGTCGGTTTTTTGGTAACGCACGGTTTAATGCTTTTACCATAATTGCCGCCACCGCCGACATTGGACTTCCGTCATTTTCGCTTACAAATCGCATCATTTCACTTTTAGGAATTTCAAATTCATAATGAACGCTATCGCTGAAAATAAGATTACCAAACCCAAACAGATATTCAAGTCCGGGAAACCAAACTGCATCCTTTTTAATCTTACCCAATGGAGCATTGTTCGGGAGATTTTCCGTATTTGGATACGCATATTCTTCAGGCAAAACAGGTGAGTCGATCATTAAAGTAGAACCCGGATTCGGTTTAACACCATATCTGGCACAAATATATTCATATACCGTTGTCTTAATCCAAAGGAAAGTACCGCATCCACCGCACATTCCGTGATACATATTGAAATAAATACAATTGTCTTCATACTCAATACTGCAAGGCTGGTAGTTTACTGCTTCGGAAAACAGGTATGTTTTCTTGTTGGAAACAGCTTTTACGCTAACAGTTCTTGGGTTAGGAATCAAATCCACACCACCGTCTTCATCAATATGAATTTGCTTTGAATAATAAGGAAAGCGTTTAAAAGCTTTTTGAGCTGCCTTTGTCAGCGTGTCAGGCTCAACATTTTCCTTCATAACGATCTTGATTCGAATATTGAATGTAATAAATTGGTTTGATTCGTGTAGTAAGTACGCATCAGGCGAATATTTCATTTTGCACCTCCAAGGTTTATATTTTTATTTTTGCTCCACATACTGCGCATATTTATGAAGAACAGATACAAAGAAAATTCGGTTAACCTGTTCACCGGGAGCAAGTGTACTGATTGTATTCCCCGACATTATTCCGCTGCCGCAAGTCCATTGAAATGCAGGTATAGCGTAATCACTTACTGTGAAAACATCTTCATAGCTTAAGATGTTGGTGTTTTCTCCGATGCTGACATCAATATTTTCGCTTTTTGCATAACGCCAGAGAATGGCGGCAAGCTGTTCACGTGTCAGTACATCATCGGGAGCAAAGCTGCTTTCAGAACAGCCGTTTACAATTTTTACAGCTGCAGCCCAGCGGATTGCTTCAGCATATGGAGTTTCGGCTGATACATCATCAAATTTCATTGCAAAGTCAGAGGCAGGACTGCCCTCCATATTCCAAAGAGCAACTATTGCTTCTGCTCTTGTTACAGCTTTGTCCTCGTTGTCTGCATTTTCATAGCCGTCCGTAAAAGTAATTCTGTTTACAACATCCTTATATTCTTCACCGATGACACCGTTTAAGTTGTCTGTGATATACCTTTCTAAAACCTCAACATCAAGCATTCCTTCGCTTTCAACGACTTTTGCATCCTTAAACATAGACATTCCGCTTCCAAAATTAAGGATGTAATAGTCTGCAGCCGCCAAAATATACTTTTTGTCAAGTTCAAGTGCTTTATAATTTCCGCTTTCTTTATCCAAAACCTTAACGTCATAAACGCGGTAGTCTCCATCAACTTTAGTGAAAAATCCATTTTCATCAACTTTTATGGATGACGGAATTGATTTGTTAACAGAGAAGGTTATACCTGACATATGCGGAAAAGCACCGTCTTCTTGAGGGTAAGATATCATACTCATTTCAAGCATATCAAGTAGTACCTGTCCCGTAATCTCTGCTGTTACAATGCGATTGTTAAAAGGGAACACCGAGTATATATCATTAAAAGTCATATCGCCCGATTTAATTGGTGCACGCAATCCACCGCCGTTAACATAGGAAACATCTGCATTTGTTACAAAGAAAAGAGCATCGGAGCACAAATTACCAAGATTGGTTTCTGCAGTTCGTACAAGTCTAACGCCTTCTTCGTTATGAGTAATAAGTTCAACCTTGCTTTCGCCGATTTTTCTGTTGCCGAGTTCAGCATAGCTTTCATTTATTTCTGCTATATAAGCATCAACATCTGCATCAGTTTTAGTATAAGTCTCGGTCTTGACAAGTTCTGTGTCAAATTCTCCATTTGCAATAGTAAGCTTACCGATATTCTCAAAACCTGTACCGGTAGATGAAAGCAAAACATCGTCACCGCTTTTATCTTTTACAATCTTTTCTTCAATTACAGAATGGGAATGGGCATCAAGAACCACATCAAGCCCATCGGTATTTTCTATAACATCAGTGACATCATTTAATTCTCCTGACTCATCATATCCGATATGAGAAAGCGCAATTACATAATCTGCACCGTCCTCAGTTGCTTCGTCAATACTTTCCTGTACCAACTCATACAATCTTGATTCGTTAAAGGTGTAGATGATTTCTCCGTTTTCATTTCTGAACTGTGACGGACGTGCTGAGGTAATTGTTTCCGGTGTGATAATACCGATATATGCAATATCAACATCTCCGTATGAAACTATGGTATACGGTTCAAAATATGTTTTTTCCTCTCCAATTTTTGCAAAGTTACAAGATATGTACTTTGTTTCCGACAGTTCATAAAGTTCTGTAAGTCTGGAAATAGTGTAGTCAAATTCGTGATTTCCAGGGGCTATCGCATCATATCCCACAAGGTTCATAAGTTCTACAATGTATTCGCCCTTTGATACAGCTCCAAGTGTTCCGCCCTGGACAAAGTCACCCGAAGATACCACACCTACATATTCGTATTCAGACTTAAGCTCATTTTTCATTGCAGCAAGCTTGGAGTACCCCTCGACTGCACAATGAACATCATTTTCGTATAGAATTACAATGGTTTCAGAATCCTTTGCAAAAACAACGGCATTTAATGAGCATAACACCATACAAATGCAAACAATACAAGATAACAGTCTTTTTTTCATAGTCAAAACCTCTCCTAATAATATTTTATTTTGTTATTTTATCAGACTATCTATGACAAACCTATGACAAATTAAAATTTAAACAAAAAAATTACGGTCGGATAATTCCGACCGCAAACTGATTTATTAATTTGTTTCAAGCAGCAGAGCGAGGGTATCTTCTGCCCATGAATACTGTGTCATATACTCACCGTGAAACTGAGGCATACCGGTTTTCAAAAAGTTGTGATAATCACAATTGATTCTTGAAGGCTCAATTCTGTAATTGTATCCGTCCTGACAAAAGACGTTTTCTGCACCGACATTTGCAAGTGCTTTTTTCAGGTCTCCGACAAGATGCCTTAAATAATCCATATTTTTAACATCGTCTGTGTTTTCAGGCCACATAATGGCACATATTTGCTTTCCGGTCATCCCGGCGCCGTTTCTGTCAACAAGCACAGCGAAAAGTTCTTTTGCCTTTGTCCGCTTAAAGGTAAGTGCCTCTCCGTTTTTTAAAACCTCAAAATTTCCGAAGCATTTAACATCAAGAAGCGACACATTCGGATTTTTACTCTTGATATGGTCAATTTCTTTTTGAACAGCTTCCGGTGTTATTGGTTTCATAAGGTATCCGCTGCACCTTAATTGTATAGCGTTTAATGCATACTCCTCATAACCTGTACAGAAAACAATTTTACACTCCGGATAAATCTCGGTGATCTTTTCTGCTAAGGCAAGACCGCCCATACCACGCATATTTATATCAAGAAAGGCTACATCTAAGTGATTTTCAGAAATCCACTCAAGAGCCGCAGAGCAGGCAGAAAAATCATAGACCTCTTTTATATCAGGTGAAGCTTTAACAATATCTGTAAGAGCTTTAAGCATTGGTCTTTCATCATCAACTGTTATCGCTATCATAATCCCCAGCCTCCTTTGGTATTCTTATAGTTGCCTTTGTGCCTTTACCGATTTCGCTTTCTATGGTCAGCGTTCCACTGCACATTGCTTCAATTCGACCTCTTATATTTTTTATACCGACATGCTTGGTTTCATCATATCCTACGCTCATATCAAAACCAACACCGTCATCTGTTACCTCTACAATATATGAATCATCTGTTTCATAAGCAGATATTGTAACTATGCCGCCTTCTTCAAGTCCCATAAGACCGTGCTTTATGGCATTTTCTACAAGAGGTTGAACAGAAAGTGCAGGAAGAAGAAATTCTACTGAGCGAAGGTCATATTGTATTGTCATATCAGGGAAACGAACCTGCTCAATATCGGTATAATGCTTAACATGATTCATTTCCTGCGAAAATCTTATAGGTTTGGCATTGTCAAGCTCGCTGAAATTTCCTCTTAAATACAAGCTGAAATTACGCACAAGCTTTGAAGCTTCTTTTGGTTCGGTGATACAAAGCTGCTCAATCGTCCCAAGTGTGTTATAGATGAAATGCGGCTGAATCTGACTTATCATAGTGGCAATGCGGCTTTCCGTGAGTTCTGCCTTCAAAATCAACTTTTCTGCTTCAAGTTCTCTTGCTCTTATTGCCGCATTCAAGTTTTGCGGAACAACCTTTAAAAGCACAATTACGGATACAATAAACACAAGAATAAATACAATCTCTGAAACAATTACTCTTGTGGATAATCCAAAAGTTATTCCTGCCACGTCGATTATAAACGAAATCATCGGAAGCATCGCAAAAGCTGAAAGCATTTTTTCTTTTTTATCGTCCTTTGCAATACGAATGGCAAGAAGAACGCTCATCACAATGCAAATCACACTCTGCACAGACACCCATACAGGTAATGTATCATAGAACTTTATATCGGAAACTGACGGTGAAAGCATAATTGCAAGATTTGAGAATAAAGCAAGAATGGTAAGACTATTGCTTAATTTTCTAAACTTGTCCTCAAACATACCTGCAATAAAAGCAGTTACACAGAGCATATAAAGCATCATAGAGCCTATAACCATACGGGTATTGAATTTAATTATTTCGCTAAAGAACATAACGCCGTGTGCCTTAAATAAGAAGTATATTCCGGCAGAGAAAATTCCAAATCCCGCAAGCCACAGATTTTTACTTCCTTTGATATGAATGAGCATAGAGAATATCGCCGTACCCAAAATCATAAATGCAAACAAAATAAATGCAATACCCAAAATTCTATCCGCACTGCCTCTGTTTAATGTATCTCTCTCAAAATCTGTTCCGCCGTAGGTGCTTAAGTTGTTAAGAAAATCGTCAATGGCTCCCGGGTTTCCGAATTTATGAGGGTTCTTCAGCCTGATTGTAATTTCTTCATCACCTTTGCATTCATATCCGATATACATTTTACCGCACAGATCCTCGCCGATAAGAACACTCTCGGCATCAAAGGGGCGGAAAGTTTCTCCGTCTTCCGAAATTTCACCGCCAATATGGTTAAAATAAAACGCAAGAACGACGCCTTCATCTGCAATTCCTACAACCTCTCCCGTGGTAGGAACAAATAACTGAAAATGCCCTTTCAATGTTACATCACCTTTATTGGCAGGAATATGCTCACCTTTGACATAAGGCTGAAAGTTACCATCAGCTACTTTATACTCACCTTGAAATTCTGCGGAAAGATACAAAGCATTCATTGCCTGACTTCCATATTGTCTTCCTGTATATACAAAGAAACAAAGAACAACGGCAAGCAATGATATACATATACCTATAAATATTCTATTTTTCAAGTTATCTTTATTAGATTTCATAATAATCATTCTCCGCAAACAGCATCTCTATCCGCCTATAATAAATACAACAATGCTAAAACCGTTGCCAATAAAAATCCCCCTCCGATTGCAATGTAAGAGAATACGCGTTTTGTATTCCAGAATGAAACCGCCTCACATACGCAGACAACTAATATAGCTATGCTTGTAATAAGATCTGCAGACACTACCTTGCCTGCTCTTTCCAACGCATGGAATATTAAATATACTAAAAATGCAATTCCGGCAATAATCTCCATAACCTTTTGCAATGTAGTTTTTTCGCTCCATTTTTGATTCATACTTAATCCTTCTTTCGTATGTTCAAACTGCCATTGCAGTTAGAACATTATTTATATTTTATCAGATTTTCTTATTTTTTTCAATAAATCTGTGAAGAATTACGGCAATTTCTGCTCTTGTTGCATTATCTTCTGGATTTACCGTACCAATTGTTTTTCCGTTGATAATACCTGCACCGATGACATACTGCATAGCAGGGATTGCATATTCAGATATATCAAAAGCATCATCATAGGAAAGTATATTTGTTTCTTCTCCCACGCTTACATCATATCCCTTAAACTGTGCATACAGGTACAAAACAGATGCAAGCTGTTCTCGACTTATTGCCGATTCCGGATCAAAGTCTTTGTCATTTTCATATATCAGCTCGCTATCTTTTGCCCATTTAACTGCCAATGCATACCACGCAGCATCTTCATCAAATTCATATTCCGGTTTTGTTTCTTCCATGTTGTACAAAATCTGCAAAAGCTCTGCCCAAGTTATGTTTTTAGATGGATTGAAGAACTTATTTTCGTCGCCCTGCATGATTTTGTTTTTAAGGCAATATGCTACGCCATCATGATACCATTCATACTCCGGCAAAGTGTTTTCGTTGACACTGAAATATGGAACAAGTGCCACAGTCAGCTCATCAAACCATGTATTGCCGTTAGCTCTTTTAACATCGAGTGTATTTACAATTGTGGAACGGATACGCTGACGAACCGATGGGTTTTCAGGTTGCATGATAGTTCCCACGGCACTTATTACATAATACTTTCCGTTTTGACAGCCAAGGTACATCATTTCGTGACCGCTAAAATAGAGAATTGTTCCAAAAGGAAGTTCATCAAAGAATTTAATTTTTTCTTCTTTTGCCATATACTGCATATTCACCTTTGCCATAGGCATTGATGATTGCCACGTGGTATTTCGTGCAAGTTCCATACCAAAGCATTTATATACATTTCTCATATATCCTGAACAATCATCGGAATTAAGACTTCCGCCCCAACCATAAGTGTTGCCGAGTGCCGAGAATACAACCTTTGATATATTCTCTTTTGTAAGTGGCATATATCCTGCATACACTTTTTTATGTTCTGAAATAAGTGTTAACTTTTTTGAGTATGTGCCGTCATCATTTCTTACAGGTACCCATACTGCATAATTGTTGTATACCGCACGGTTATCTATAAGTTCGTTAGGATTAACATCTTTTGCAAGTTCTAAAACTGTTCCCATTGTCAGCATAAGGTCCGATCTATCTGCACCAACTATTGAAGTTTCTGTAAAAACCTTATCCCCCCATACCACAAGGACATTATCTTTATCTATATCCCACGCTGAAATCCATTCATCCTTATCATCGCAAATTGCAACCGCATCTTTCGGAATCCAGCCTGAACAACAAATGCTTTTTGCAAGATAGTAGTTTCCGTCCTTTGACTTTGATGTGATTACAACCGGTTCGTTTACTCTTACCGAAACGAGATACTGATAGTCAAAATCAGAATCGGCCGGATCGTCCCAAATAGCAACAGGGGCAGGGAATGTGCGAAGTTCTGTTCTTTTAGTTGCTATACCATAGAGAACCTTTTGCTCTTTTTTTGCATCAGGATTCTGCGTGTTTTCGATTATTTTATCGTAATCCTCCTGAGTGGCTTTTTCCGTGTTTTCAAGATACGTCCATCCAAGATAGTATGCGGCATCTGCCTGACTTGATTTTTTAATTGTTTCATTAAGTGCAATCCCGTCAATAACCTCAGGTCGATTTTTCAGGTCGTACATATTAGTGCCTTTTGTCTGAATTATTTCTCTGTTAAGATTTTCTATTTCATCATATGACATAAGAATGTCACTTTCCTCTGCCCAATAGGAAGGTGAAGACATTTCGCTTGTTACATCAGGAAGATAATACACCCCTGCTGCCAAGCAACTTACAGTTATACTCAAAGATAATACGACTGAACAAACAGTGATAAGTATTTTTTTCATTTATAATATGTCACTCCTTAATTACGGCATATAAACCTTATTCATTTTTATAATTGTACCGTTCTCGATCACAATACTTGTATTATTGGGAGTGAAGTTATATTCGATTTCCGCATCATCTGTAAGAAAATCTCCGGGATAATAGGTTTTTGCTTCTGAATCAAGAACGGACTCATTAATGTATTCAAATTCATCAGATACAGGAAGAGTTACCATACCAATTTCATAGTAAGCTTTAATATCATTCATTCCTGTTTCGTAATATACGGTACTGTCGTTTGAAACCAAATCAAATCCGCCGTTTTCTTCGCCACCGTTAATGCGAACAAGTCCGCTATCAAGGCGTTCAACTTCTGATACGGTTACTTCTTCATTTTTGCGGACAATCACATCATTTTCCTTAAGTGATGCAATGTCAACCATATCATAAAGCTCGTAGGAATAAACAGTTAAATACATTACCATCTTTCCATCATCAGAAAGCTTTGCATCACCTTTTTCAAGAGAAACTGCTACTGTGCAATTATCAAGAGCGTTTATATCAAGAGTTTCCGGTAAAGGTCTTATAACCTTTGTGTTATTTTCTTCGTTTTTATTTTCTGTTTGTGTGCCGCATCCTGCAAGCAAGCTAATAGCAAGAATGAGAACCAAAAGAATTGATAATGCTTTTTTCATTGGCTATGCCCTCCTGATAAATTATTTCTTAATTGCCTTATGTATTTCTGTACCAACTAAAAGTATTGCAAATAAAACTGCGCTCACTTTATGAATAATTGAAATAATGGCAATACCATGTACATTCATAAGAACAACGCCTGTAATTAAAGCAACGCCATAGAACACACGCTGGAGGATTTCAAGTGCAGGATTTTTCCATTCTTTTTTTGTTGCAACTGTGTATGCAATAAGTAATACAAGACCAACAACCGATACAGCGATATGTGCTGTCATACCTGTTGCACGGAGTAAAAACAGTGCAACAACAACGAGTAACATTGGGATTAAAAACAAAATATTCTTTTTCATAACATTTGACTCCTTTAAATTTATATAATCATTTAATTATTTACTTGATAAATACATAGCATCATCTTCGATAATAAGTGACAGCATATTATTTTCGTCAACATATAAATCTGCCTTTTTGATTTGAATTGCAGTTTCCAAACCCTTACCCTTTTCTACATGTGCCATAACTAAACTCGCATTACCCTTTTTAATGCCTTTTGCTGTGACTTGCATTAAGCCAACAGGGTAAAGTTCTGAATAAATTTTTTCAGGCGGATAGTCGGTAGCCTTTTCTGTAATTTCAAGCTTATCTTTTGTATAGTCAATAACCTTCCATTCGTATCCGTTGTCATATTCGCATTCAAATAATTGTTCTGCTTTATAGTTATTTCTTGAATCGATATAGAAAAGTCCGGTATCAAAAGGAATTTCAACGCTTATTACACCAAGTGCATAAGGCGCAAGTTCACCCTGATTGAAATAAAGCACCATCGAATTGTGTGTGATGTAGAACTGAACGTATCCAAGATATTCATTCACATAATCATAAGTATATATATCAGCTGATTCAGGTGCTATCTCCTTTAACTTATCAACAAATAAATCTGTTACAAACTTAACCAAAGAAACATCCAGTTGATCTTCCATAAGTAATTCTGAAACAGAAAGTTCCACATTATTGTTTGTGTGATATGTTCTTGACTCCATTGTTTTTGTAGGATGAACACCGCCCAAATTTACATATTTGTGGCTAACAAACGAAAGGTATCCCCAAATACTGTAAGTTTGTTCGTAAGTAAGTTCATAAACAAAAGGTACAAAAGCATCACCCATTTGTTTACGCAAAGTAAGTGCATCTTCCTTCTTTTCTCTTGCTTCTTCCAAGAACCTATCAACATCCCACTTATAATCTTCGTTGATTGTATCGAATGTTGAACTTTCATTGGGATTTTCAACAACAGGACAATATGCAACCACTTCAATTAACACATTCCCCTCATCGTCGGTTATGGTTTCTTCAAATTTTTGGGCATGTATGGTATATGCTGATGCAGGTGAACAAATATATATATTTTTTGTATCTCCTGCCCAATCCACATCGCACTCAAACGCCTCTGATATTGCTCTGAGTGGCACTAATGTTCTACCGTCTTTTATTTTTGCAGGTACATCAAGGTCTATTTCCTTGCCATTAAAATACATCTTGTTTTCGCCTATGGTAAGCATCAAGCTATCATCTGCTCTTCGTGCGGAAACAATCTGTTTGCCGTCCTCTTCGGAATAATAAACTGCACAGCCCATGGTTTCAAAAATAGTTCTGAACGGAACCAGAGTTCTGCCATTTTCAATAATAGGCTCCACATCAAAAGTCAGCAAATCGTTGTTGTAAATAACATCCAGTTTATCTTTATTTTTTTCATTAAATGCAGAAAGACGTTTGCCTACATTTTCTTCAAGATTTCTGAAAAAGAACTGATAATCATAAAGATGATATATACCATCATCAAAAAGTTTTCCGGGGTAATCTTCAGGCTTTACATCTGTAACCTTAAGCGTTCCTCTTTCTTCATCTATGTAAGCACCGGTAAGATTTGGAATTTCTTCCTTGATGTTTCCTGAATAATCGGTAAAACAAGCACCTTTATTAAGAGACTTATCGGCAACTTCTGATGTTGTTTTCCAGTTAAGCGGATTTATAGAGTATGTTTTTTCATTTTCACCAACTATTAATGAAGAAGCAATATCCTTATCTTCACTATTGAATGTAACAATCACACCTGTATCTGTTTCTCCTTCGGCAGGCATAAGATGCGGATATTCTTTAACCTCATCTTCGGTAAGTTTCCAACCAATAGGGTATGCAGCAACAAGTCTTCTCTGATACTGTGGTTCATCAAACAAATCTTTCATCAAACGGATTATCATATCCGCACCCTGTGAAAATCCTGCAAGTATCAACGGTCTTGTGGCGTCTGTCTGATCAGCAAAGTAAAGAAATGCTTTTTTAACATCTTCGTACGCCGCACTAAGATATTTTTCCTGTTCTTCTTCGCTAAGACTGTAAACCGGGAAGGTTGCCTGTCTGTAATATGGTGCGTAAACTCTTGCAACATCGTCATAAATGCCAAGTTCCATATTTGTTGCACCGTCAAAGCTTTCACGGTATTTTTCATCTGTTATGTAAGCATTATAATTTCCTTCTTTGCCCATATCAACTGTTGGACATACAAAGAAAAGATCTGCAGGTTTGTCATCACCATTATTCCAGCGCGACCAGAAATACATATTGGAATAGTCAACATATTCATCAAAAGGTGAATATTCCATAACAATTTCTTCCGCAAACGCTGTAAATGATGACAAGCAAAGCACAACTGCGATAAATAAGCTTAAAAATCTTTGGGTTTTCATTTGAATACCTCCTAAATAATCTTGTTACCTTGTATATATTTTTCTTTGATACCGCCACACAAATCAAGAGACAGATAAATACTGCGCTCTAACCTTTGTCTTAAACTAAGATTAAGGGGATGAGCAAGAATACTGTCATCAAGTATGAGTGCATCAAATTCGTAGCCTTCTTCAAAGCTTCCTACTTTTCCAAAGAACTCACCGCCGCCTTTTGTAGCCATATAAAAGGCTTCTTCAAAGGTAACAGCACTTGCATATTCATCAACATATCTTAAATACATTTTTGAAACGCCTATGGCATCTGTGATTGCACGGAAAATTGATTCCGTTTGACCGCCTGCCACATCGCTTCCAAGACCAATTTTCATATCAAGGTCAAGGTATTTTCTTACAGGGGCAATTCCTGACGTAAGGTTTATATTTGATGCAGGACAATGAGCAATAAATACACCATTCTCACGCATGAGCTTTACTTCTTCATCACTTGACCACACGCAATGAGCCATTACTGTGTTGACTTTTTCAGAATCTAAATTTTCATCACCGAACAAATCGTGCTTGTCATAGCTATCGCCATAGAAGGAACTATCAGGTCTAAGCTCTCTAACCCATTCGATTTCACCTTTATTCTCTGATAAATGGGATTGAACAGGAAGATTGTATGCTCTTTGTATTTCACGGAGCTGATCCATAAGGTCGTCTGTGCAACTTGGGATAAATCTTGGTGTAAGTATAGGTTTTGTGCGTTTGTATTTACCCGCAATATCGTTTATCCATCCAAATGTATTAAAAGCAGACATATCTGCACTTTCTTCCACAAGTTCATCGGGAGCAGACCTATCCATATTTATTTTACCTATATAGGTTACAAGACCTGTTTCTTCCATTAAATCCATAAGTATTTCGGTAGCCTCTCTATGCCTTGTTGCGAAAATGCAGGCTCTTGCGGTAGCACTGTTTTTCATATTATCTGCAAATATTTTGTATGCTTTTTTGGCATAATCTTTATCTTTGTACTTGGCTTCTTCGGGGAAGGTCTGCGTGTTTAACCATTCTATAAGCTCATAATCCATCCCCATACCACGAAAAGCATATTGCGGAGCGTGAATATGTAAATCTACCATACCGGGAATAATGAGCTTGTCTTTTAAATCTCTAAATTCAAGGTCTTTGTATTTTTCAGGAAATTTTTCGAAAACACCTGCACATTTTCCATCCATGCACACAACATATCCTGAAAGAGTCTTTAATTCTGTTTTTGAAATGCTGTAGCAAATGTTTCCCTTTAGGATAAAACTATTCATTTTCACTGTCCTTTCCACTAAAATTTCATCATACAAGCATCTTTTTCTTTATATTATCAAACCTGGTATGACAAACCTATGACAAAACAAAAAAATCATTATACCTCGGTTTATCCAAAAGCATAATGATTTTAAAAGCAATTTATAATTATTTTTTTCTTCTTCACAGCATAGTCGTATGCTATTTTTGTTCCGCTTCTCGGCTGATAGTCTGTCAGATCCCGTCTGCTGTTCTTTCTTTTCGGCGGGGCGTAGTTTTCATCGTAGTACACGATACAAAAATCCGATTTGTTTATCATTTCCTGATTTCGCTCCACATAGGAAGCTCTGCCTGCGTTCTCCATATGTTCCGGGAAGTATGTATCTTCATAATGCTGAAGCAGACTATCCTCGTACCAATCGGGAATATGCTGAAATGCAGACCTTACATATATCCGTTTAATATGAGGATATTTTTCTTTTAGTTCAGTAACTATCTTATGGCATAAGTCATCAAATTGACTTTTGCTCCCGAAGAAGAAAGTATCAACTTTTTCATTTACGATTAAATTCTCAACAATTCCGCATAGCCTATTTTTTAATTCTTCAGTTTCATCAATCCTTCTGTGACCGAAGAAACAGCAGGATTTTTCTTTATCCATATCGGGCATATTCTTTCACAAAACCCCTTTCTCACATAATCAGCATTATGTGTGTAACCAAGGCTGCTGAAATAAAAAAAACACCCTCTCAGGTGATTGCAGTTACCACAAATTCAAAAGAGCCTCAGGCCAATGATTCCGATTTTTTTCATTGGTCTATTTGCCATGTGTAAATTTTATAAATTCGTTCTATTTATCTCTGAAACATTGACCTTTATGTATTTTCGTGGTATAATTTATTCAAATATTTTAATTGTTTTGCCACATAATGCTGATTATGTGGTCTTTTTAATTTTGCATCCGCACGAGTCCCATTCTTTGCATTTGCCTGCGATGGGTGTTGCCATTTTCCATGGTATAGATTCTTGTAGTATTTACACTCGAATGACCGAGAATATCTGCCAGGCGAACGATATCTTTTTGCAGTGAGTAGTAGGTTCTTGCAAACAGATGGCGGAGATTATGTGGAAATACTTTTTCTTTTGATACGCCGGCAGTTTCGCATAGTTGTTTCATCGATTTCCATATTGAGTGCCGATCCACTGGATGACCTTTTCTTGTTACGAATACGGTTCCCGAAGTGATATGCCTTTCCTTTATATATTTTTTTAGAAGAGCACACAACTCTTTCGGCAGAATTATCATTCGTATTTTACCTTTCAACCTAACCTGTGCCTGACCTGTCATCACAGAATTTACATCAACATATTTTAATTCACTTACACGAATTCCTGTGGCACATATCGTTTGCATGATGAGGTAGAGCCTTTCATTTTTTTTGCTCTTTGCCGCTTTTAAAAGTCTTTCATACTCAGCCTTGGTAAGTTCCTTTTCACTTTTACAAAAAATTTGTCTTTGCACTTTTAAGTTCTTAACCTTCAGGTCGTATCTCTCAATGTAATTAAAATATCCGTTGAGAGAGGAAAGAACTGAGTTCACACTTGCTGGAGCATACTGTTGTGTGAGCATGCTTTTATATTCAAGTACAAGTGTCTTTGTAAGTTCATTGCCCTCTGTCCAATTTATAAATGCAGTAATGTCACGGATATATTTTTCGATAGTGACAGAGCATTTTTCTTCTTCGATTAAATAATTTTTGTACTCATCAATAGTGCGTTTAGTAATTTCATTCATTTTTTAACAACTCCTTTTCAAATATTATATACCGAATAATTTTTTCGAATACCTTTTTGAAAAATTGTTGTCAATGTTTCAGCTTATATGAATATTAAAAGGCGATTGCTAATTCTAAAACCGAATTAACAATCGCCTTAAGTCATTTGTATGCTTTGCCATAATTATTTCACCTCCTTGCGAGACAAAGCATACCACAGAAGAGAGAGGAAGTCCACGAAGGATTTTACAATTTCCCATGTCTTTTCTTGACATTTTCGATTGCCATCTCTTCAATGTCTTCCATATAATACTCCGTATAGGCACCACTCATAATCATTGTTTGCTTTTCAATACTTACAGCGAATTTGAAAAGAATATCGGCGACTCTGTCTGTGTGGCCTGCGATGGTACAGTCCACCGCCTGAACCAACAGCTTATTCATGTATGTACCTATGCTATCATATTGAAGTTTTGAGAGATATTCTTCGATAGCTTCACAGCAAAATGCACTCTCACTTTTGTAGCCAAGGTCCTCAACAAGATTTTTAATTTGTCGTCTGACCTTGGGATCAATATTAAAAGTCATCTTTACTTTTTTGTTCTTCTTCATTGTATTTTCACCTCCTAACTACATTCCGTGATGGATGCCCATCGCAGAATCTTTTCTGTATTCTTTTGTTCTCTCTTTTGAATCTACAATTGATTTTGTAAATCCTTCCTTGATGTCATGGTCAATGGACTGTTCAAACATTTTACAGATAGCAAAAACAATTCCGCCGTAGGGCATACTTCCTTGTTCTTTATCTGTATAAAAATCATTCTTTTTATTGTCATAGATGGCCGCTCTTAGAACAACATTTTCCAAGCGTCTTTGGAGATTAAGATTGTTCTCCAAGCTATCAAAACATTCTTTAGGATTCTCTCGATAATATTTCAAGAGAGCTAACTGAACCTGACACCATTGTTGATATAATTCTTGTAGATTTTCATCCTTGCAAACGATTTTTACAACCGCATCAACTTTTTCTTTTTGCTGACGAGAAATGAATTGATAATTGTTTCTGCCAGTGTATCCATTAAGAGAGAATTTCAAGTCAACAAACGCTTCGGCAAATTCATCGGGAGCTTCACCAATATCTGCACTAAACTCATTCATTTTTTCTTTCACAGACTCAACAATTTTATCTCGAAGAGACTGTCTCTCATCATAGATTTGTTTCATTTCATCTTTGAAAATAGTTTTTGTTAATGAGTCTTTGTATCTGTTGTAGTCTCTTGCACAAAGAAATTCGCCGCCGGGCTGCTTATTGAACAGAATAAAATGCACATGATAGTGTCCTTCCTCTTTATGAAACGCTGCGTACCATTTCATATTTTTAGCAGGAATTCTGTGGTAGGATGCTATCTCAAATTGCTTTGACCTGAGAAGATTTCTCCATGCATCCGGCGTATCATATCCAAGTCTTTCTGCATCAGTTTGTCTGAGAGATATAACTTGTTGCCAGACGATTCCGTTATGATTATATATTTCTTCTGAGGCTTTACGTAGATTAACATAGTCCTCCTGGCCAAACAAACCATGTTCTCCCATTGTAATAACTCCCGGTCTCTCCGCAGCATATTTTGGGAAGACCTCCGACCTTCTTGCGTTAATTGTTTTGTCAACTCTGTCTCTTCTTGCGATATAATTTGTGAATCCTCCGCCGACTGATTTGCCATTGGAAGAATAATGTGTTCTTATAACAACTTTACTCATAATTTCACACTCCAATCTTAAAAAATTTTGTAATTTTGAAGACACCTGTTATTACACCTACTGCACCCTTATACAATGCGGTCAGATGGCATAACAGACACCAACACAGCACCAGCAGATGCATTTTAGAAACTCTCCGCCGGGCTTCGCACGGCGATGTAAGGGGGCTTGGAGCGGATAACGCACCAAGCTTTATCCTGTTTCTATCATTTTCTCGTACTTTTCGTTCCTCGGGGCGCCCCGTCAGGTGTTTTCTTGTACCTTCGTTTGTTCTTTTAAATCGATTTTAAGGTCATACCATAGGGCTTTTCTTTTCGGTTCGAGAGGTTAACTTTTCAGGGTGGTGTAACTACCTTACCCCGAATTGTTTTGTCTCTGAACCCTGCCTTGAGGCTTGGCCATACGCATAGAATCGAATTTTAGGTCTCAAACCTATTTGTGACACGATGAATTACGAGGTTAACTTACTTGGGTAGGGTAAATACCTTACCCAAGAATTTTCTTCTCGAAATTCTCTGTCACAGTCGTTCTCATTTGACCTATTATCGATTTTAAGGTGTAACCACCCCCGAAGCGTTGGCGATACGAGCTGCCTAACTTTTAGGGGTGGTGTAACTACCTTACCGCAAAATTTTCGTTTTCAAAACCGCCGAAGTGTTGGCATTGAAACGGGTAAATAATTTATGCGGTTGCTTTCGGATGCTTTCTGTTATAATCATCAAGCATCTTTTGAGCTTTTGCCCGAGCTGCAACCTCGTTAACATTTTTCATCTGCTCATAATGATAATGTTCAATCGCATCCTGTATAGGACGGATTGTATATTTCAGGTTGCCGTTTCTTTTCTTACCGTCTTTCAGAATCACTTCTGTCGGTTCGGTATAGATTAAACACTTGTCTTCAAGTTCTCTTACATATTTAGCAACAGTACCTTTGCTTTTAATCTTAAGAGCCTTACCGATTGTTTTGTAGCTCGGGTAGCATTGATAAGTTTTTCTGTCCTCGATATACATGAGGTAGAAATATATTGCCAGTGCCGTTGCGCTAATATCCAACTGCATAACGTAGTTGGATATTATAAACACATTCTTAAGTTTGTGTTGCTGATTCAAATAATAATAATTCATGCTGCGCCTCCTTTCTCATTAATAAGACCATGTTGGATATCATGTTTTGCAAATAACTCCATCAAATTATTATTTGTAAGAGCCTTTACAAAAATCAAATAAGACAGAATTTCAACTCCATCTAATCTGTTGCAACGCATGAATTCATCAATTGCAAAATCGATATGCTCCGGCATCAACTTCTTGAGAATAATATATTGAATTTCCGCATTGGAAAATTCAATCACCTCAAAAGAAATGCTCTCCATTTGCCACAGATTTTCCATGGCCTGGAGAGCGATCTCTTTTATTTCTTTTGTCGGATACATATTATCTCTTGATGGATGAAAGAAGCAATCATTCATCTTGTTATTAAATTTTTCACATAGTATTTCGGTCATTAAAAACCCCTCCTTATAAATTAGTTTTACTGTCCACCCATTGGCGGAACTTTTCTTTCGGCACGAGCAGCCGACTTCCTATTTTTAACGCAGGAAAGTCTTTCTCGTGCATTAGCTCGTAGGCAGTAGATGTAGCAACACCTAATGCTTTTGCCACCATTTCTGCATTGAGAAACAGAGGCATCTCATCATAAGATTTGAACATAGATTCCTTCATGGTTTATCACCTCACTTTCAAAAAAAGATATACTGTTCACTTAAAAAAGTGAGGGCAGTATTCATATTGCATTTTCAAAAGGTTTGTGATATAATTTTTACAAAGTGAGGTGGACCTTTATATGCGCAAGTATAAAATCTATATGATGTCCGCAAGAAATATTATCAGCTATGCAGAGAAAGATTCTGACGGCATATACAAATTTAATTTACAGGCACGAGAAACAGAAAAATGCAAGGTACCGACAGCAAGTCATGAGCAGGAAAGCAATGCATTGTTTTATCAAATAATGTGTCATCTTCACGGAGATAATTTTGAGTTCCCCGAGGATATAAATTTAATAACTGACCTTGATGATGTTATTATCTACATAGATTTTTCAGGCATCTTTGACAGAAACGGACAACAGAAAAGGTATGCAGACAGACAACAAAAAGCGAGAGATATGTTTAGGCCCGAGGGAATCAATTTAGATTTTGGCAACGGTTCCATGCATTATGTTGCATTTGAACGTTCTGCAAGTATGAGCCGTAACGCAAGGCTTTCTTTTATCCGCAAGGATTTTTATGACGATATCCGCCGCCGTATTATGCTTGATATGAATATCGGAGAGTGTCAGCTTTCCAAGCTGTATGCATATAACGGTTTGATGCTTTCATCTGGAACTCGTATTGACGGCGTGGAAATTGACAGACCTCACAGAGTTATTGTTGTAGAGAATAATAAATTGCAGGCAAGTGCTAATGTTATTACTGTTGAAGATGATGGCAGTATTTCTAACATGCGCAAGTATCACAGAGTGGAAAGGCATGAGCAATTTACTGTCCTTGAATATGATGGTGAGGGACTTATTTCAAAAGAATATGCCAATGTTGTTGACAAAAAATACTGTGGCAAGTCCGTTCATACATCCTTTCAGATTCGTATGCCCTATGTTAAGGGTATGCTTCATAAGGTAGATTTCAAAGACCTTCTTACAAGTGCAGGCTTTGAATACATAATAGATATTTGGGGAGAGAAACATCCAATAAGCGATGTGGATATTATCCTGACCGAGAGTATGTTTAAGGGAAAAGGCTGGCTGAATGATTCTCAAATGACATGGCAGGACTATTGGGAAAAATTCAGGAAATACAACCATGCTCTATATGTTACTAATGTCAGTAAATTGCATCCTGAAAAGTTTACAGAGCTGAATTATCAATTTTTGAATACACTTTCTGTCAGGGCAGAAGAATTCAGGCCTGGCGATTTACCACTTAGTTGGGAGCATAGTCCGGAGGAAGACACTCGCAACTGGCTTACCAAGCAAACGGAACTTGAGTACTATAATCTTTGTGCAAACGAAGAATACAGAAGACAATATTTCCTGAAAGAAAAAGGGAAAGGTTTCTGGAAGAAGAAAACCAAGGCAAATTACCTTGCGGATATTTTAGAAATAAATCCTTTGTTTATAAATGAATCTATATATGCAAAGGAGCTTGATGACAGAGCCGAAAGTATTTTAAACGATTATTCTCTTGGCACACTGCTTGTTGCCGGAGACAGCAGATATTTATCTGCAGATTTATTAAGGTTGTTATCTATAATCCCAATGACAAGAAAATCCAAGCTTACAGAAAGCGAAAAGAAGTTTTATGCCACTCTCATGAGCGATCGTTTTCCAGAGCAATCCTTCTATGCTCCGGAGGCAGCATTTGAAGCAGATACATTATGTACGCTTCTTCGTAATCCGCATATTGCACGAAACGAGGAAATTATCCTTAAACTTATGAAAGACATCAAGAAAATGCGACACCATTATTTAGGGCATCTCAGTGATGTTGTTATGGTGGATTCTGAAATGTATGCCGCAGAGAGACTTGGCGGTGCGGACTATGACGGTGATACTATAAAAACCATTGCCGATCCTATTGTCAATATATGTGTACAGAGAAACTATGAATTTGAAGGTTCTTTTGAAGACAGAAACAATATGCCGTTTTTGAAAATTCCGTCAGCCGAGCCTTTGATAAGTGATGCAAATGATTGGGAAGCAAGGTTTGAAACAGTAAAAAATACATTTTCATCACGGGTAGGTCAGATTTCCAATGCAGCATTTGACCGCAGTGTTATTGCATATAACGAAAACTCTACCAGCGAGGAACGACAGAAATGCCGTGAAGAGGCTGAGACTCTTGCAATTTTAACGGGACTTGAAATTGATTCTGCCAAAACCGGAATTAAACCTGATTTATCAGAATACTTAGGAAAATCCAAAAGACAAAGAAGTATCTTTTTAACTTATAAGAGACTGCTTGAAAATGTTAGCAAAGGCGTAACCGATGCAAAAAATAAGTTAAATAAATTCTTTGAAAATACAAATTGGGAGGAAATTGATTCCAATGTGGAAAAGCTTCCATACTATGCAAAAATGCTCAAAGAGGGAATTCCTAAGCTTAAAGCCGAGACAATTCCGGACAACAAGCTTTTCAATTTCGCCGCAGAAGATGGTTGGAAAGAAAAACTTGATACAGGTATTTTAGATGCTGTCAACACTTTGATTTCGGAATACGATGAGGCGCTAAGGAGAATCAGAGTAAGTCGTGCTGATATACAGACAAAAAAGAGGTATAAGGACATTGACAGAATTTTATTCTCACAAGGCAAGGATGAAGATTTTGATGCAGATGTCTTGTATGCAGAATTTTCTAAAATAAGCGATGAGCATTTGCAGAAAATTCACGAGGCTATGATTGAGCAGAATTGGCATCTTATGATAAAAGAAGATCGGGAAGCATTCCTTTCTGAGTGGTTGCCGGAACTTACAGAATACTTTGATATTCTGTCTGATTTCACATTCAGCGGTTACAGAATTTTAAATGACTTAATTCTGGACATAAGAGAAGCCAATTCCGTAGAATCATCAAGGCAGTTATACCGTGACGGAGACACCGAGAATATGGTTGTTATGACAGATGCTTATGTAAATAAACTTGCCTCTGACAGTTACCGTGAAGCAGTGGCAAAAAAATGCCGTGAGATTTTGGAGAAAATTATTAAGCCTGCGGATGCAGTTAAATATGCCGTTGCACTTGGTAAACGGGGTTTTATGTGGGATGTGCTTCTTGATTGTGTATCTAAAAATGCATTAAAGGTCAGGAGGGATGATTTATGATTAACGAAAGAGAAGAATTTTTGAGTTATATAAATTTTCCTGAATACGGTTCCAAGAGCAAACAGGATTACAGTTATCTTGGTAGATTCACCTTAGAAATGTTTGAGGATTTAACCGGATTTAACAGAGTCCTTACCATTATTGCAAGAGGATATATGTTTGACGAAGAAGGAAATGCGGATATTGCACGTGCAGAAAAGGCAATCCGCGCATGGTGCAGTGTTCCGGATAAGAAAAATGCCAAACCTTTAGAGGATTGGCAATATATAACCGATTTTCGTGCTTTGCATGATGAATTCCCCGAGCTTGTTGATAAGAATGGCAAAGGCTGGCTTTACAGGCATATAGCGAATATTGTAGCTTATGTAAAAAAGAACCCTGACAAGGTCAGCGTAGCCGCAACCACGAAAATGAAAGGGTATTTAAACAAATTCAAAAATGATTGGCGAGAAAAGATTAAGCAATTTCATACATCCATTTATGATGTTAATACCATAAACGGTTGGATAATACGGTTTGACGGAATTATATCCGATGCTCTTGAGCTTGGACCTCTTCGTGAAGAGAAAATAGAAATTCCTGATTCAATTTTGCATAAGCTCCATGAGATTCTTCCCGAGAATTGTATTGAGGGAGTAACCGTTTTAATCAAGTATTATATTGCCAACAGACAGCCTGACACAGATTGGGTTGTTATCTCGCACATAAATCTGGACGGCTATCTTGGATATGGCACATTCACAAAGAAGCTCCTTGCAACAATACCGGAGGATATTTTAATTCGTTCAACAAATCACGGCGTTAACCGTTATAAAATTATGCCGGAATTTTTGCCGTAAAATGAAACAAGCGGAACCGAGATTTCTTTCGATTTCTCGATTCCGCTTTTCTTTGTTTAAGGCGTGTCTTATTTTGATATACCTGCATAAAACACCGCCAGAGTTTACTCCCCAGTAGATAATGCGTCAGTTATTACATCTCAATTCTTGTATTTATTCCAGCATAATCTTACTTTTTTCAAACACCTTTATAAGTATTGTTCCAATGATAATCCCTGCAACACCCTGTACTGCATTTGCAGGAATGTTTACGATTGAAGGTATGAATCCATACAAGAAGCCTTCAAATACGAAGTATCCTAAAACCATTATTGCTTCAGCTACTATGCCGCTGATGATTCTTGATGGCAGATTTCCGATTTTATTTTGAAGGATTTTAAATCCGAAGTATGCTATAAGAGCCATAAGTCCTTTGATAATAAATGTGGCGGGTGCATATGTAACATAACCTGAAAATACATCTGCAAGTGCTGAACCGATACCCGCTGCAGCAAATCCGTAAGCTGGCGATAAAAGCCATCCGGAAAGAAGTACAACACAATCGCCTAAATTCAAATATCCTTTAAGCGGTGATGGGATTTTTATAATCATTGTTGCGACACAGCATAGAGCTGCAAGCAAGGATGCCATAACTAATTTTTTTGTTTTGCTGTTATTCATTGATTTTTCCTCTATAATCATAATAATTCTTCATCATATATTGCTCTTGCACCGCCAATAAACATTGGTCGGGTTCGTGCTGCAAGTACCATCGCTTCACCAATTTTGTTGTTTTCAAGTCTTAATGGAACCGCAACCTTTTTCAGATGCATCCCAATAAGCGTAAAACCAATGTCAATGCCTGCATCAGCTTTAATTTTTTCAACTACAACAGGATTCTCAAAATGCTCATATGCCTGTGTTGCCATAGAACCTCCGGCTTTTGGCTTGGGTATTACATTCACTGTTTCAGCGAAAGGAGCAGTATCCCTTTCAATAACAATTGCCCTGTTTAAGTGTTCGCAGCATTGTATAGCAAGCTTTATATCATTTTGAACAGCGTAATCATGAATTGCCTCAAATACAGTTTTTGCTGTTTCAGGATTGGAGTTAGTTCCAATTTTTGAGCCGATTATTTCGCTTGTTGAACATCCAACCACAACAATATCTCCGGGCTTTAGCTTTGCCTTTTGCTTTAGTTCTTCCATAACGGCTGTTGCCTGCAATGAAATATTATTCATTTTACATTCTCCTATTGAAAAATCTTTAATAATAGTATATAATAAATCTGATTATATCGCAATTACCAAATAAGGAGTTTTTAATATAACCAGATGAAGTATTCAATAAATTTTAATTTAAAGAAAAAAGCATATATGCAGCTATACGAACAACTCAGAACAGACATAATAAATTCTGTTTATAAATACGGAGATAAACTTCCGTCAAAGCGTCTTCTCGCCGATGAAACATTGACAAGTGTTATCACTGTGGAACACGCATACAGTATATTATGCGATGAGGGATATATCGAATCAAGAGAGCGCAGCGGATATTATGTTACATACCGAAAGGATGATTTTGTTCCCATTGCAGAACACGAGTCGCACAATATAGCTGTTGAACATATTAACTATCACGAAAGCGAAGCATTTCCGTTTTCTGTTTTTTCCAAAACAATGCGTAATGTCATTTCAAAATACGGTGAACAAATCCTGATAAAATCGCCCAATTCAGGATGCTATGAGCTGAGAAAAGCAATATCCGATTACCTTGCCAGAGGAAAAGGAATAGCGGTTACACCGGAACAAATTGTAATCGGCTCCGGGGCGGAATACCTGTACGGACTCATTGTTCAGTTTTTGGGACGCGAAAAAATATATGCAATTGAAAATCCCTCTTATGAAAAGATACTCTCTGTATATAAATCCAATGGTGCAGAGTGTGACTTACTTAATTTAGGGGAAGACGGAATTCTCACCTCACATCTTAACAGAACTCAGGCAACCGTCTTACATGTAACGCCATTCAGAAGCTTTCCCAGCGGTGTTACTGCAAGTGCTTCCAAAAGAAATGAGTATATCAAGTGGGCTGCAGACCGAAACGGAATCATTATTGAAGACGATTTCGAATCCGAATTTACAGTTTCAACCAAAAATGAAGATACTCTGTTCTCACTTGAGCCAAAGCATAGTGTGATATATGTAAACACATTTACCAAAACTGTCGCTCCATCAATGCGTATCGGATATATGGTTTTGCCGGAAAAACTTGTTGATTCATTTTTTCATAAGATGGGCTTTTATTCTTGTACTGTGCCTATATTTGAACAGTATGTACTTGCAGAATTTATAAACAACGGCGATTTTGAAAGACATATAAATAGGACCAGAAGAAAACGCCGTCAGGCATTAAGGGATAAGTAAAGCGTAGCAAAACTGCTACGCTTTAACTTTTATAAAATATCAATATGCTCACCGTTTAACGCCTTGTTCATGCTTCTGACTGCACAGAATTTACCGCACATAGAACAGCTTTCCTCAATTTCAGGTTTTCTGTCATCACGGATTTTCTTTGCAGTTTCAGGATCTATGGAGCATTCCCATTGATTTTCCCAATCAAAATTTCTTCTTGCATCTGCCATTGCATCGTCAATATCTCTTGCGTGAGGAATCTTTTTTGCAATGTCGGCAGCATGTGCCGCAATTCTTGATGCTATAATGCCCTGTTTTACGTCATCTACATTAGGAAGAGCCAGGTGTTCTGCAGGTGTTACATAGCAAAGGAATGCCGCTCCTGCCGATGCAGCTATTGCTCCGCCGATTGCAGAAGTTATATGATCATAGCCGGGTGCAACATCAGTAACAATCGGTCCTAAAACATAGAAAGGTGCGCCCATACAGATTGTCTGCTGAAGCTTTATATTTGCTTCAATCTGATCAAGAGGCATATGTCCCGGTCCTTCTACCATAACCTGAACATCCTTTTCCCAAGCACGTTTTGTAAGTTCGCCAAGCCTTACGAGTTCTTCTATCTGACAAACATCACTGCTATCAGCCAGGCATCCGGGGCGACAAGCATCTCCAAGAGAAATGGTAACATCATATTCACGGCAGATATCGAGTATTTCATCGTAATATTCGTAGAACGGATTTTCTTCACCTGTCATACTCATCCATGCAAAAACCAAAGAGCCACCACGGGAAACTATATTCATTTTCCTTTTGTGATTTTTAATTTGTTCTATGGTTTTTCTTGTGATACCGCAGTGAATGGTTACAAAGTCCACGCCGTCCTGAGCATGAAGTCTTATGACATCAATGAAATCCTTTGCGGTAAGCGTATCTAAATCTCTTTGATAGTGAATTACGCTGTCATATACGGGAACCGTTCCTATCATCGCAGGACATTCACTTGTCAGCTTTTGTCTGAATGGTTGGGTATTGCCGTGAGAAGATAAGTCCATAATAGCTTCCGCACCCATATTTACAGCTGCCATAACCTTTTCCATTTCAATGTCATAATCTTTGCAGTCTTTGGATACGCCCAGGTTTACATTGATTTTTGTGCGAAGCATAGAGCCAACACCGTTTGGATCTATACAGGTATGTAATTTGTTTGCACAAATTACAACCTGCCCTTTGGCAACAAGTTCTCTGATTTCCTCCGGTGTTCTGTATTCCTTTTTTGCAACTGCCTTCATTTCAGGTGTTATGATGCCTCTTTTCGCGGCATCCATTTGTGTTGTATAATTTCTCATTCTATCAGTTCCTTTCAATCAGATATTTCTTCTTTAGCAAAGTACGAGGTGAGGTCAAAGTTATGCATCATCGGCCCTGAACCTTGTCCTAAATCAAGCAATGCGGATAGAGCACTCGAAATATATTCCTTTGCTCTTTGTACGGACTCGGTAAGAGCAAACCCTTTTGCAAGGTTTGATGCTATAGCACTTGATAATGTACATCCTGTCCCGTGTGTGTTGGGGTTGTCTATTCGTTTACCTTCAAACCAATGATATTCTCTGTCTGCATATAAAAGGTCATTTGCATCATTGATGTTATGACCTCCCTTTAGAAGAACTGCACAGTTATGTGCATCACCAATAACTTTTGCTGCCTTTTCCATATCCTCTTTAGTTTCAATGGCAAGCTCTGACAGAACTTCAGCCTCCAGTATGTTAGGTGTAACAAGTGTTGCTATCGGAAGTAGTTCTTTGGTAAGTGTCTCAACTGCATCTGTTTTCATAAGCGCAGAACCGCTTGTTGCAACCATAACAGGATCAACAACAATGTTTTTTGCTTTATGGCATTTTAGCCTGTCTGCTATTACCCTTATCAACTCGCTTGAAGAAACCATGCCGATTTTGACACTATCAGGAAAGATATCCTCGAACACTGCGTCAATTTGTTGTTTCAGGAAATCAGGTGTTGACTCCTGAATTGCTCTCACGCCGGTCGTGTTTTGTGCCGTCAGTGCCGTTATAGCACTCATGGCATAAACACCATTCATCGTCATTGTTTTAATATCTGCTTGAATGCCGGCGCCTCCACTGCAGTCGCTTCCTGCAATGGTCAATGCTGTTTTCATTCTCATTTCAATTACTCCTTTCGTATTTCAGCATCGTTTTATATAGCGACATAAGGTGGTGCCCCCAATCTGCCGCTTGTTTATTTATTTGTTTATACTATTCCAAAACTTTTCAAAATCTGAATAGTTTTCAATATAGTAGTCTGCTATCAATTTAAGTTCCTCTTGATTTTCTTCATGAACATCAAAAACTCCAACGGTCACAAAACCATCCGATTTCGCTGTTCTCAAGGCATGCACGACATCTTCAAATACAGCTGTTTCTTTTTTAGAAGTTCCGAGATGTTTTTGTGCCTCACGGTATATGTGAGGTTCCTCTTTGCTATGTCCCACCGATGCACAGGTGAATACTTCAGAAAAATAATCCCTAACGCCAAGTCTATCCAATGCAATTTCTACCAAAGGTTTATCTGTAACTGTAGCAATACACATTTTTACACCTTTGGCTTTGAGTTTTTCCAAGAAAACTTCAATACCTGGCTTTAGTTTTACAGTTTCGGCATAATATCGTTCTACCATTTTGTTTACGCCGTCTATAATCTCATTTACAGATAAGGTGACTCCATAATTCTCTCTGTAATACTCTGCAGCCTGTTCTAAAGTAAAGGTTTTGAATGTTTCTTTCAAATTTTCCTTTGGCTCTATTCCAAGAGAGCGAAGATAATCTTCACCGATTGTATCCCATATAAACATAGAGTCGAGGATAGTTCCGTCTAAATCGAATATTGCCCCTTTAATCATTGCTTTTTAAATTCCTTTGCTAATTTAAGCAGAATTTCGGCTTCGGCTTTAGGATCATCTGCCTTCATAATTGCAGAAACCACGCAAAAACCTGCAATATCAATTCCTTCAAGAACCTGTACATTGTTTTTATTGAGTCCGCCGATGGCATTTACAGGAATTGGTACAGCTTTGCATATCGCATCAAGTGTTTCGGTTGATGTGAGAACTGTCTTGACTTTTGTTGTCGTAGGATAAATCGCACCTACACCAAGATAGTCTGCACCCAGCTCTACGGCTTCAAGAGCCTGCGGAACGGTTTTTGTTGTTGCTCCGATAATAAAATCATCTCCGAGGATTTTTCTTGCAATATCTATGGGCATATCGCTTTGTCCTAGATGAACACCTTCTGCACCCATAGCGAGAGCAACATCCACTCTGTCGTCAATGATAAGCGGCACATTATATTTCTTTGTAAGTGTATGTACCTTTTCTGCAAGCGCAATATATTCTCTTGTAGTCTTGTCTTTTTCACGAAGCTGCAGTAAGCTAGCCCCGCCTTTTAATGCTTCTTCGGTTCTTCTTAAAAATTCTTCTTCGCTAAATCCGGTGCTGTCTGTTATAAAATATAGTGTTGTATCAAAATTTTTCATCTTCTTTTTCTCCTATACATAAAGATAATCATTCAGAACAGGCTGCAGACCTTCATCTGCAATGTCTTTATACATCTTATCAAGACTTCTGTTATCGTCTATCTCAAATTGTTCATCACCCTGCGTTTTATTGGATTCTTTACCGCTGTATTTACTTTCATGGTCTCCGATCCCGGTAGAAACACCTGCAGAAACCTTTGTTGCAGCAATCTTCACAATTCCGTTTCTAAATTCTGCACTCTCACGAGAAGATACTGTAATACCGACAAAGGGTAAGAAGATACGATATGCACAGATTATCTGACAGAGCTGTTTTTCGTGAACATCCAAAGGATTGATTTTATCATTATTGATAATCGGTCTGAGTCTTGGACAGGAAAGCGACATTTCCGCATGAGGATATTTTCTTTGCAGGTAGTACACATGAAGTGCGCTTGCCAAAGCATCCTTTCTGAAATCCGAAAGTCCTAAAAGTGCAGAAAATGCTACACCCCGCATACCTCCCATAAGTGCTCTTTCCTGTGCATCAAAGCGATATGGCCATACACGTTTGTGACCAAGCAAATGAAGCTGCTCGTATTTATCTGTATCATAAGTTTCCTGAAATACAGTTACATAGTCAGCACCGCACTCGTGAAGGTACTTATATTCATCGGTATTTACGGGATAGATTTCAAGACCTACCATACGGAAGTATTTCCTTGCCAGCTTGCATGCTTCACCGATATATTTTATATCGCTTTGGCTTCTGCTTTCGCCTGTAAGTATCAGAATTTCTTCCATGCCGCTGTCAGCTATAACCTTCATTTCTTTTTCAATCTGCTCCACAGATAGCTTCATACGGTTAATATGATTATAGCAGTTAAATCCGCAATACACACAGTAATTCTCACAGTAATTTGCGATATATAAGGGTGTAAATAGATAAACTGTATTACCGAAGTGTTTACTTGTTTCAAGTCTTGCTCTCTGTGCCATCTGCTCTAAAAATGGTTCTGCAGCAGGAGAAAGCAGTGCCTTAAAATCTTCTATGGTACAGGTTTCGTGCTCCAATGCCGCTTTTACATCTTTGGCAGTGTATTTTGAGTAATCGAAAGAATTCATCTGTTCCATTACATTTTTGCAAACATCGGATTCTATTTTCTCCATCCCCGGCAAATATTCCATGTGGTTTTTTCGTGAGGAAGGATCTTTTTCAATCTGATGCTTCTTTGCAAGTGCTTCAGGAGATAAATGCTCTGAATCCACAAAAAATTGGTTTTCCATTTTCACGCCCCCTTAATCACGCAAAAATCCCGTAAGAGGATCAGATGCGGATGCACCTCTTGTAAGAACTCTGCCGAGACCTGAAAGATATGCTTTTCTTCCGGCTTCGATTGCCTGACGGAAGGCTGATGCCATAAGCGGAAGATTACCTGCGGTAGCGAGTGCTGTGTTTGCCATAATAGCTGCTGCACCCATTTCCATTGCTTCACAAGCCTGTGAAGGTTTACCGATACCTGCATCAACAATAATCGGCAGGTCAATTTCATCTATAAGTATCTGTATAAAGTCTTTTGTTGCAAGGCCTTTGTTAGAACCTATAGGAGATGCAAGTGGCATTATGGTAGCTGCTCCTGCATTAACCAAATCACGAGCAACGTTTAGGTCGGGATACATATATGGCATAACGACAAAACCCTCATTTGCAAGGATTTCTGTTGCCTTGATTGTTTCGGTATTATCGGGGAGCAGATATTTTGAATCACGCATAATTTCAATCTTTACGAAATTACCGCAACCAAGCTCACGGGCGAGTCTTGCAATTCGCACTGCTTCTTCGGCATTTCTTGCACCGCTTGTGTTTGGTAAAAGTGTTATACCTTTTGGGATAAAATCTAAAATGTTTTCTTGTTCCTTTGTGTTTGCTCGGCGGACTGCAAGGGTTATAATCTCCGCACCTGCATCCTTTACCGCAGCTTCAATTAGATTAAGAGAATATTTTCCCGAACCTAAAATAAAACGGGAATTAAATTCGTGGCCACCGATAACAAGTTTGTCATTATTCATTTGCAATTCCTTCTTTCTATACTTCGTATTCTTCTGCTATAATTCTTAAGACTGTGTGGGCCTGATGTGCAGCACACAGCATCACTCTTGTAGATACAAGTCCGATTCCGTCTTTTATATCGCTTACTTCATCACCACAAAGATAAAACCGTTTTGAGACTTTTCTTGTTTTTATCAAATTAGCACTATCTAAGCCTGCCATACCTGATGCAGCAACAATGTATTTATCCGGCATTTCAGATAAAACAAAGTTGACAATATTTGCTTTTGCTTCTGCGTTGTCAAAAGCTTCACAGATAATATCGGCATCCGCAAGCACATCCTTTGCATTGCTTTCATCAAGGCAAATTGTATGTATCTTGGTTTCAAGATAAGGATTTATTTCTTTTAGGTTATTCTGCAAAGCTTCTGTTTTGCACATTCCAATTTGATTTGCTTTATACTGCTGACGGTGCAGATTGGTTATATCCACCTTGTCAAAATCTATCAGTATGAGTTTTCCTATACCTGCACGGGCGAGAGAGGTGGCTATGTTTGAGCCAAGACCGCCGAGACCGCATACTGCAACCGTTGTGGATGATATTTTCTTCTGTAACTCGATTCCGTGTCTGTCATTTAGAGCTTTCATCCATTCTTCTTTAGTTGGAATCATATCAGCCACCTCCCACAAAGCTTACAACCTCAACGCTGTCGCCGTCCTTAAAAATCGTATCACAATACTGTGCTTTTGGAACTATATTGCTATTAAGCTCTACTGCAACACGCATTAAGTCGTAACCTACAGAATTAAGATAGTCTGCAACAGACTTACCGACTACATCTAAATTTTCTCCGTTAATTCTTACCACTCAAATCACCTCCAAAACTCAAACAAAAAAGGAGCTACCGATTTGGTAACTCCTAAGTATCCTTTGCTCTTCCCAAAGCCTGTGCTTTCGGCATCCCTACGTTGGCATTATCCAAATCAGGTTTTCGGTCGAAGGTTATACCTTCCTCTCAGCCTGTAACACAAGCTCCCGTTTCTTATTCATTTTTACATATTATATCACTTTATAATAAGGATTACAATACCTTTTGAAAATTTTATACAGCTTGTTATATTTCAAATAACTAAATTTAGTTAAATGCGAGTTAAGGGGATAAATTTATTAATTTTATACACTAATATCCCTTTAAGTATTATTTTTGTATGCGATAATCTTGATTTCGTGTAAATATACAGTTTTCATAATCTTGATTTCGTGCATAAACTTTATAGGCTTTTTTCTTTGTTTAAGGCGTGTCATATTTTAACATGGCAGTTAAGTTATGATTTGCCGTAATTGGCTCAAAAACGCTTTGTATTGCGTTTCAATTTTTCAGTCGAGTAATTCTGCTTATTTTATTCTGCCATTCTCAAACGGTCAATTTCGTTTGATTCTATTTGCAATTTCACGGAATGTATGTTATACTTAAATAAAATTTAGTGTGTCGATTTTTTGGCAGTTGGGCATCAAATTTGATGAGATTTTCACATAGCATCAATAAAGCATCAAAAGGCATAAGGTTCAGAAGACCGAGTGCTACAAACGGCTCAACAGTGGGAACAATTTGGACGGTCTTTTTAATTTGACACGACCTCCAAAACCGCGTGCCGTGAGTTCAAGTCTTACTGCCCCTGCCAAAGAAAAAGACGTCCGGCAGGGCGTCTTTTTCTTTGGCGGGAATAATAGGGAGAACTCACGGCACGACGATATACGTGTTTATTCCCGCGGTGCCCGGAGCGCTCTTATCCCCCAAATATCCGATGACGGACACGGGGAAGCTTTTAAATATCTGCCGTTTTGTAAAATGGGAAAGTGACCCCGGGTGATGAAAAATAGACAAACGGGCGGTCAAACGCCTATTGAAAATACCGGGCGGTTAGGATATAATATATTAAGGAAAAAAGAAAGGAGAGCTTTTACAAATGAAAGAAGTCAAATCGCCGAAAAAACCGCTGATTTACTATTATGCGATGGTTTTGCTTGTCATATTGCTTTTCAATATGATCATTTCGCCGATGATAGCCAATGTCAGCGTCAAGGAGGTCGACTACGGCACCTTTATGAAGATGACCGAGGCAAAAAACATCGGCAAGGTCGAGATCGACGATTCAGAGATCGTGTTTACCGACAAAAGCAACGAGCAGATATATAAGACCGGCGCGATGAATGACCCCGGCCTTACCGAAAGGCTCTATGATTCCGGTGCGGAATTTGCGCACAACATTGAAAAGGAGACTTCGCCTCTTTTAAGCTTTTTCTTAAGCGTGATACTGCCTATTTTGATATTTGCGGCGCTCGGCCAGTACATGGCGAAAAAAATGATGTCGCAGGCAGGCGGACCGAACGCGATGTCGTTCGGACTTGGCAAAAGCAACGCGAAAGTCTATGTCCCGTCGACCGACGGTATCCGCTTTTCCGATGTCGCCGGCGAGGACGAGGCGAAGGAAAGCTTAGCCGAGATCGTGGACTATCTGCACGACCCGAAAAAATATTCCGATATAGGCGCGTCGATGCCCAAGGGAGTTTTGCTCGTCGGCCCTCCCGGAACGGGTAAGACCATGCTCGCAAAAGCTGTTGCCGGTGAATCGGGAGTGCCCTTTTTCTCCATGTCCGGCTCAGAATTTGTCGAAATGTTCGTGGGAATGGGTGCATCCAAGGTTCGCGACCTTTTTAAGCAGGCGAAGGAAAAAGCGCCCTGTATCGTTTTCATCGACGAGATAGATGCGATCGGGAAAAAGCGTGACGGCCAGATCGGCGGAAACGACGAACGCGAGCAGACGCTAAACCAGCTTCTGACCGAGATGGACGGGTTTGAGGGCAACAACGGCGTTATCATTCTCGCGGCGACCAACCGCCCCGAGTCGCTCGACCCGGCGCTGACGCGCCCCGGCCGTTTTGACAGAAGAGTTCCCGTCGAGCTTCCGGATCTTGCCGGCCGCGAGGCTATCTTAAAGGTTCACGCGAAAAAGATCAAGACGGCGGAAAATGTGGATTTCCACACGATCGCGAGAATGGCGTCGGGCACTTCGGGAGCGGAGCTTGCAAACATTATAAACGAGGCGGCTCTCCGCGCTGTGCGTGACGGGCGGACGAAGGTGGAGCAATCTGACCTTGAGGAAAGCATCGAGGTCGTTATCGCCGGCTACCAGAAGAAAAACGCGATTATGAGCGACGAAGAAAAGAAAATCGTCGCATATCACGAGATAGGGCACGCCCTGGTTGCCGCATTGCAGACCGATTCCGCGCCCGTTCAGAAGATCACGATCATTCCCAGAACCTCGGGCGCTTTAGGCTATACCATGCAGGTCGAGCAAAATGACAAGGTGCTCATGACGAAAGAGGAGATAGAAAACAAGATCGCGACGCTGACGGGCGGTCGCGCGGCGGAGGAGACCGTGTTTAACAGCATAACGACCGGTGCGTCCAACGACATCGAGCAGGCGACAAAGCTTGCGCGCGCAATGATCACAAGATACGGCATGACGGACGAGTTTGACATGGTTGCCATGGAGACTGTGACAAATCAGTATCTCGGCGGCGACAGCGCGCTTTCATGCTCTGCCGATATGCAGAAGGAAATTGACAGAAAGGTTATCCAGACCGTTAAGAACCAGCACGAAAAAGCGCGCAAACTGCTTGAAGACAACCGCAAAAAGCTTGACGAGCTGGCAGAGTACCTTTATGAGAAGGAAACTATCACCGGAAGCGAGTTTATGGAGATATTAAACGGAAAGGGTGAGGATGCAAAGTGAGGAAAAAATGCGTTAATTTAAGCGAGCTGATAGTCGGCCTGCTTTTGATCCTGCTCGGCATTTTCACATTCGTTTGCCCGGACAGTATGCTAACGGGTGCGATCGTTATATATGGAATTATCATAATATCCATGGGCGCCTTGGATATAGTGATCTATATAAAGCTGTCGCGCTTTAACGGTTTCGGGCCGATGCTCTCGCTCATCACGGGAATTTTGAGCGTTATGTGCGGCGTGATGCTCCTTGCGAATCCGAACGCCGGGAAGTGGGCGCTCACCGTCCTTCTTCCGCTGTGGTTTATATCGCACTGTATTTCGGGGCTATCAAGAATCGGTCTCGTGCGCCTTTTCGGAAGCAGACCGTATTATTTATTTGCGCTGATATTAAATATTTTAGGGCTGATGATGGGTATTTTTATGATATTCAGCCCCGCTCTTTCGTTCTTGACTGTCAGAATCGTAAGTTATATGGCGGCGTTTTACATGGTCATGTTCGGAGCTGAAAGCGTGCTCGCGGCGTTTGCGCGAAGAAGATAAAAAGGGTTATTGCAGAGGCAATAACCCTTTTGCTTTTTTAAAACTCGGGAACCGGTGCGTCCGATATAATGCCCGAAATGTCTTTATAAGAACACAGGTTGTGAAAATAGGCTTTATTGAATTTCTCGCCGGCGCAAAGAAGATATGCTTTTTGGCTGTGCGCGATCATGCGGCTGCGGACGAAGTTTTCGCTCTCCGAAAAATCGGTCAGCATTCCCTTTGGAGACAGGCCGCGGCACGAGAAAAACGCAATGTTCGCGTTAAAGTCCGCAATCGCTTTATAGGCCTCCTCGCCGACCAAGGCGCTGCACGAGGGTAAAAGCTCGCCGCCTGTTGAGATCGCGCGGATTCCGTATTCACCGAGCTTTGAAAGCGTTTTAACGCCGTTGGTTATCACCGTTAAATGATTTTTCGACGCAAGATAGGGAATGAGCGTGTAGGCGCTCGACGAGGAGTCCATAAATATCACGTCGTAATCGGATACGAGGCCGATCGCCTTTTTGGCAATCAGTATTTTCGCGTCGGACTGCTCAAGCTCGCGCATGGCGAAAGGAATCTTGAGCGAAGAGAGACTGTCCTCAAGTATCTCGGCGCCGCCGTGTATTCTTTTTAATAGCCCTTGCTTTTCAAGGCGCGCAAGGTCACGGCGGACGGACGAGGCGCTGGTATAGAGCTTTTCGGAAAGCTCGCTCACCGTCACTTTTTTGTTCGCAAGCAGTAATTTTAATATCTCTTTTTCGCGTTCTTTGCTCATATGGACCCTCCAAACAGTCAAAAAAGTGGCTGTTTTTTCATTTTTAGCGGTTTTTGTTGACTTAATGCTCAATTTATTATATAACTGAATCAGATCAAAGTCAATATGGGAGTTGATGCAGGTTTGAGTAAAATAAAATTACAGGCACACCGGGGCGTCTCCTCCGAATGCCCTGAAAATACGTTTTCGGCGTTTTGGAGAGCTCTTTTTCAGGGATATGACGTGATAGAGCTTGACCCGGAGTATACGCACGATAAAAAAATCGTCATTCTGCACGACGATGAGTTAAACCGGACGGCGCGAAACCGCGACGGGAGCGGGATTGCCGGGAGGATGTGTATTCATGATGTTACATATGCCGAGGCCGCGGCGTTTGACTTTGGAATCGTAGTCGGTCAAAAGTTCCGTGGCGAGACGCTTCCGCTCTTTTCGGACGTTTTGAGGTTTGCAAAAAGAGAGAATATCCGCCTTAAGATCGACGGGAAGATCGCCTCGTTTCCCGAAGAGATATTAGAGGTTCTGTTTTCCGAGGCAAGGCCCTACGGCGAAGTTTTGTCTTTCACGGCGGCGGACATCGGCTTTGCAAAAAAGTGCCTTGACGCCGTGCCGGGCGTAAAGATAGACTATGACGGGGCGGTGACGGAGGAGGTTTTAAAATCTCTCGCGGAGCTTCTGCCGAAAGAGAGGCTGACCGTGTGGATGCCCTTAGAATGCCCCGAGACAGTCTGGGTCAGCGTTCCTTTTGCCGATGAAAAAAGCGCAAAGACCGTGAAAAAATATGCCTCACTCGGAATATGGACTGTCTATAACTACGGCGAGTTTGACGCGGCGATGCGTTTTTCGCCGGACATTATCGAGACGGACGGGACGGTGAAGCCCGAGAAAAACAAAGGGCTTCGGTTTGATATGCATACGCACTCCGAAAACTCGCACGACTCGGACTGCCCGGTCGCCGAAATGGAGAAAAGCGAGGAGAAAAAAAATATCACCGGATTCGCGGTGACGGATCACGCCGATATTGAATTTCGCGATACGCGCGATCTATTCGGCGCGGCGAAAAAGGAGGCGGACGACATTTTTGCCGTCACGGGCAAAACCAAGATACTCTACGGCATCGAAATGGGCGAGGCTATCTGGCACAATGAGACGGCGGACAGCCTCATAAGGGAAAACGGTTTTGACGCGGTGATAGGCTCTGTACACGCGGTGCGGTTTGACGGTTATGATATGCCCTATTCCGGGATCGACTTTGGAAAAATGGGAAAGGACGAGGCAAAAAAATATCTCTCGGCCTATTTTTACGATATGACCGAGATGATAAAGACCTGCGATTTTGATATTTTGGCGCATCTTAGCTGTCCGCTTCGATACATCAACGGAAAATACGGGCTCGGGATCAGCCTCAGCGACTATGAAGACGAGGTAATAAAAATTTTAGAGCTTATAATATCGCGGCGTATCGCGCTTGAGGTGAACACCTCGTGCGTTTATGAAAACAGCGGATATAACGCCTTTTTGCCCGAGGAATGGGTGATAAAAAAATATCTTGATATGGGCGGATACCTGATCACGACAGGGTCGGACGCGCACATTTCAAAAAACGCGGCGAACGCATTTGATGAGCTTTATGCGCTTTTGAGCGCACTCGGCGTGAAAAACACATATTATTATGAAAAGCGGCACGCTGTGGAGTGCGCGCTTAATTGAAGAAAGGGGAATAAAAATGAAAGCGGCGGTATTTTATAAAAAACACGATCTTAAGATCGAGGAGATCAAAAAGCCCGAGCCGGGCCCGGGCGAGGTGCTGATAAAAGTTATGGCGTGTGGCATTTGCGGAACGGATGTACACATTTTCGAGGGCGACGAGGGTGCGGCGGCAACGCCGGCCGGCACCGTTTTGGGCCATGAATTTTCCGGAATCATCGAAAAGACGGGCGACGGCGTGACCGCGTTTAAGGCCGGAGACCGCGTGACGGTCGACCCCAACAAGCTTTGCGGAAAGTGCTCTTACTGCAGATCGGGGATAGGGCACTTCTGCGAAAATATAATAGGAATCGGAACGACCGTGAACGGCGGATTTTCAGAATACTGCGCCGTGCCGGAGTCCCAGGTCTATAAAATAGCAGACACGACATCGTTTTCCGAGGCGGCGATGTGCGAGCCCGTGGCCTGCTGTCTTCACGGGATCGACCTTTGCGGCATTACCTCTGGAGACACGGTGGCCGTCATCGGCTGCGGAATGATCGGAATGATTATGATACAGCTTGCGAAAATTTCGGGAGCGGCAAAGATCATCGCGATCGAGCCGGATGAAAAAAAGCTTAAAAAGACAAAAGAACTCGGCGCGGACATCGTGATAGACCCCGTAAAAGAGGACGCCGGAGAGGTGATAAAAAGCCACGGGATCGACCGCGTCGCGGTCGTGATAGAATGCGTCGGAAAGCCGGGCACGATGGAGGAGGCCATCCGCCTTGCCGGCAAAAAGTCGACCGTTATGTTCTTCGGACTCACCGCGCCCGGCGATACGATAAAGGTAAAGCCGTTCGAGCTTTTTAAAAAGGAGATCACGATAAAAGCTTCCTATATTAATCCGTATACTCAGGGCCGCGCGCTTGCGCTTATCGACGGAAAGAGGATCGACGTTTCGTCCATGGTGAAGACCGAGAAGCTTACTGATCTTCCCGGAATACTTGCCGACAGGACCAAACGGAGCGCAAAAGTCATCATTTGCCCGAATGAGTGAGCCTGAACTCCGACGGCGGCATGGCGTGTTTTTGAAAAAACAGGCGGTTAAAATAGGTCACGTTTGAAAAGCCTGCGTCAAGCGCGATGTCAAGCACGGCCTTTTCTGTGAAGATGAGCTCATTTTCGGTTTTTTCAAGCCTTCGGGCATTGATGAACTGCTTGACCGTGAGCCCGGTCTCGCGACGGAATAGCCGCCCTAAATATTTCTCGTTCGCGAAATAGAGCCGTGCGAGCTGTTTTAGCGTGATATTTCTTGTGTAGTTCGCGAGAAGATATTCCCTGACCTCGTGCACGCGCCAGTTTTCGCCGCTTTGCAGAGAGAGCTTTTTGCGGGACAAAACAAGCGTTATGTAGTCCTTTACGACCCCGGCGGCATTTTCAAGGCTCTCGGGGCCGCAAAGAACCTCTACGCCGGCAAGCGCGTTTTTTAAGAGTTTTGAATCGACCCCGGTAAGACGGGAAGCCTTGGATAATTTTCCGAGGCTTTTTTCTTTGTCCGTCACGGCGTTTCCGGCATAGATGATGCATAAAACGGAACCGTTCAGGACGACGGGCAGAGCATATTCATAGAGCCCGAACGGGCAAAGGCCGGAAAACGGCTCTTTATTTTCGACGGCGAGCCGGTTCGCCCTTGCCTTGCACCGCATACAAAGGTCGAATCCCTTGGCGGTGGACTTTGCAGTGTCGCAGAACGGCTTTGAATGTATCTTATATTTCTGGGGCAGTTTCAGTTCGTCATAGCGCAGAACGCCGGAAACGTCGTGCACCGAGATGTGCATATTGCGCTTTTCCGTCAGCGCGCGAAGAAGATTATAAAGACCCGAATATTTCATAAAATCACCTCTGTTAATAAAAATATAGCACAAAAGTATCTTTTGTTCAAGTTTTTGTTCCGTTTGTATAAGACTTTTTGAAGATTTACAGCTATTATAAAATAAAAGGGGGCATTTTTATGAAAAAGTTTGATGTTTTGGTTGCAGGCGGAGGGTTTGCAGGAACGGCGGCGGCGATAAGCGCGGCACGCGGAGGCAAAAAGGTTATGCTCTTTGACAAGTTCAACGCGCCGGGCGGTGCGGCAGCAGTCAACCTCGTGACGCCGTTTATGCCGTATTGGACGATAAATAAGGAAAGAAACAAAAGAGAATATTTAACGGGCGGAATTTTTTCTGAGATTGTCGGTAAATTAAGAGAGCTCGGCGCGATGGAGGGCGACGACAAATTCAGCGACGAATATTTAAAGCTTGTCTTAAACCGCATGATAAAAGAGGCCGGGGTGACCGTGCTCTATCACGCATATTTAAAAGACGTTGAAAAAGAGGGAAAAAGCATAAAAAGCGTAACGGTTTCGGCGCTGGGGCAGGATATAAAAATCGCCGCCGACACGTTTATTGACGCAACGGGCGACGGTGTTTTGTCATACCTTGCCGGGTGCTCGTTTATGCTCGGGAGAAACGGGGACAATCTCTGCCAGCCGATGACGCTCTGCTTCAGGGTGGCGAACGTTGACGTTGGGCGTTTTTACGCCGAGATGCCCGAAATGCAGAAGCTTTATAAGGAAAAGCAGAGCTCTGGCGAGATCAGAAATCCGCGCGAAAATATTTTAACATTTGTCGTTCCGGCAAAGGGCATTATTCATTTTAACACGACGAGAGTGGTGAAATTGAACCCGACAGACCCGTTTGACGTGACGGAGGCGGAATTTGCCGCGCGCGAGCAGGTGTTTGAGCTTTTTAACCTTTTAAAGGCAAGCTTTTCGTCGATGAAGGACGCAGACCTTATCATGACGGCGGCCGGAATCGGCGTGCGCGAAAGCAGAATGATAGAGGGCGAGCACATTTTAACGGCAAACGACCTTAAAGAGTGCACGAAATTTCCCGATTCCGTGGCGCGCGGAAACTATGACATTGACATTCACAACCCCGAGGGCACGGGCACGAGCCACTATTATTTTGCGCCGGAAGAGTACTACACGATCCCATACCGTTCGCTCACCGTGAAAGATGCGGACAATCTTTTGGTCGCGGGAAGGTGCATATCGGCCGATCACGAGGCACAGGCGTCGATTCGCATAATGCCGATCTGCGCGTCGACGGGCGAGGCGGCAGGCATCGCGGCATCGCTTGCTCCGGGCGGAAAGGTAAAAGAGGTTGATATAAAGGCCTTAAGAGAAAGGCTTACGGCCTCGGGGGCGTTAATTTAAAAAACGACAGGATTATTATATAAAATACAGAAATTTTATATTGAAACAGCGCTGTTACCGACTTATAATGAAAGTAGAAATATATAAGGAGGGAACAGTAAATGCGGAAAATTTTAGTATTATTGCTTGTTGCCGTGCTCGTGCTGGGCACGGCTGTTTCGGTGAGCGCGAATGAGGATATTAAGCTTACGCCGGACAAGATCACGGACAAGTATCTTGTCAACACGGACGGCGGAGTGGTCAGAAATCTAACGCGCAAGGCATATTTTTCATTTCCCGGAGTGGATATGACGGGGATAAACTCCGTATCGGTGCGCGCGAAAAACGACATCGATGGAACATCGAACGCGATGACGCTGGCGGTTGTTTTGGACGATCCGAAAAAGGGCGAGGTTTTGGGATATATTAACCTTTCCGAGCCCGGGGAAGACATTAACGCATACGCGCCTATTAAACGGGCGGAAGGAACGCATAACGTTTATTTTTATTGCTACTACGGTTCTGTGGGAGCGGGCGACGTTGCGATAAAGGAGATCAGTTTCAGCAAAGCGGAACACAACCGTAATACAACGGAAAATAAAGTGTCCGACGATTACATAAAGGACATTTATTCCGATACATGGGCCGGAACTGACTCGCTCGGCCGCCGTGTCGCGGACTATGCCGAGGCCGGAGACGTAAAGACTGACGGGCGCACCGTCGGTATGTTTTACTGGAACTGGCACGTGTCGAACGCAAAGTCCGCGCGTGCGACCGTGATCTCGGACGTTATAAAGGCACATCCCGAGGCGAAGGAAGACTACAAAAACGAGGCGTGGGATCAGAAGGGCGTTTACTACTGGGATGAGCCGGTGCTCGGATTTTACACATCGGAGGATTATTTCGTGTACCGCCGTCACGCCCAGATGCTCGCAGACGCCGGGGTGGACATGGTTTTCCTTGACTATTCAAATACACACACATACATTCCGGAGCTTGACGCTATGGTAGACGCGTTCCGTGACGCGAAAAAGTCCGGCGTCAACATCCCGCGTATTTCGGCGATGACGCTTCACTTAAAGGGCGACGGAAAAAAGCAGTTTGAAAATTTAGCTTCGATATATTTTAACTGCTTTGTTGAAAACGACTATACCGACGTGTGGGCCTACTGGGATGGAAAGCCTCTGCTTTACGCAAATTCCACACCCGACGCGGCGCTTGCAAACGTGGACGGCGACAATGAACAGGAAAAGAAGCTTTTAGATGATATAAAGGGCTTTTTTACCTTCCGCGAACAGGGCACGAGGGACTCCGATAACGACGGAAAATTAAACGACAGAAAATGGATGTGGCTTGAAAATTTCCCGCAGGTTTTAAGAAACCCGGACGAAACGGGAAGACCTGAATACGTGTCCGTCGGAGTTTCGATTAACCATTCCTATGTATACGGTAACTCGGCGATCGGCGTTGCCTCCGATCCGCACACGAAGGGCAGAGGCTATTCCGAGGCGTTCGGTGAGGACTATTCGGAAAACGGAGCGAGGATGGCGTACTTTTTCTCCGAGCAGGCATCGCTCGCGCTTTCGGCAGAGCCCAAGATCGTTATGATAGACGGCTGGAACGAGTGGACTGCGGACAGAAAGGCAATATACAGCGGATTTAAAAATTCGTTCGTCGATTGCTACACTCCGGAGGACAGCCGCGATTTTGAGCCGTCGCGCGGAATTTTGGGCGACGATTACTACATGCTTTTGATTGACTTCGTGAGAAAATATAAGGGCGTTCGACCTGTTCCGGTCGCGACCGGCGCAAGGACGATCGACCTTTCGGGCCCGGCAGAGCAGTGGGACGGAGTCGGTCCGGAATTCTTAAACGATGACGAGACCTATGAAAGAGACTTTGACGGCAGAGCGAAGGCAAAAAGCATCGTGGGCGACAAGATGGAGCCATGGCACTATAAAACGACAGTGAACAATGCGGTCAAGTCGGCAAAGGTGTCTTTTGACAATGAGAATATCTACATTTTAATAAAGACATTTAACCCGATCGTTTCGGACAGGGAAAATTTCCTTCACATTTTCATCGATACGGACAGAAACCGTGCGACAGGCTGGGAGGGATATGACTACAGCATCAACGTTTCGGGAAAAGGCGCCGTTTCAACATATTCGGACGGCTGGAAAAAGATCGCGGACGCGGAATATAACTTAGGCTCCGATTCGTACACGGTGAAGATTCCTAGAAATCTCATCGGTGAGACGGGAACGGTGGATATGGAATTTAAGGTGACCGACTCCGTGGCGGCGGACGATATTCTCGATTTTTACTCGGACGGTTCGTCGGCACCCATCGGAAGGCTTAACTGGGTATACACCGAGAAGGCAGAGAAGACTCTCGGACAAAAAGAAAGAAGCGCACTTTTAAACACCGCGGTCGTTAAGGCAGGGTGTGAAAAAATGGCTGTCGGCGGAGCGGTCATGACAGTTTATGAAAAGGACAGACGCGTTACCCCGTTTTTGATGAACGGCACGCTCTACGTTCCGGAAACCGCATATAATGAAATCATGGGCTACGGGCGCTCGAAAACAGAGTATATGAGCGATTACAATATGTTCTTCACATATCACTACGAGCTTTCGGACGACCTCGGGGAAATTATCAATTACAACTGGACGAACGGAGTTTTAGGCTCCGGGGAAATATATGTAAACGGCAGGCTCAAGTGGCTTTCCGCGCCGGTTTTGGCAAAGGACGGAATAATCTTTGTACCGTTATCTCTGATAGAGGAATGCTACGGCAAGCGCGTCACGGATCTTGGCGGAGGAAGCTTTGCGGTTTCCGGCGGCGAATATGACAAGTCCGCCGTTTTATCAGCACTTTCGTTATGCGAGGAGGAAGCAATATGAAAAAAATAATTTCGGTTTTTCTGGCAGTTTTAATGTCGCTTTCGGCGGCCTCCGTTTCGGCGAAGGCGGAATTTCTCTCGCGCGGAGGATGGACGGCCGAGGCAAGCTCGGCGGCCGGAGGCTGCGAGGTTGATAAAATCCTGGACGGAGACGATTCGACCTACTGGCATTCGAGCTTTACCGTTGCGGATGGACAGGTAACGGCGAAGGACAATCTTCCGTTTATTTTGACCGTCACACTGCCTGAGGAAAAAACGGTCAGCGGAATAGCGCTCACTCCGAGGCAGAACTCCGCGACAGGAAGGATCCTGGGAGCAGAGGTCTATGCGGCGGATTCAAAGGAGCCGGACACTTTATATCTGCTTCAGAAAGATATTGCGTTCAACTACGACGAGACGGTGAAGGAGATCTCCTTTGACAAAAACATCACGCTTAAAAAGGTGGTTTTGAAAATCACCGCCGGAGGAGCGGATTTCGGAGCGCTGGCGGAGTTTAACCTCATTAAGGCAGCAGGCAGCGCAAAGGTGACGCCAAAGGCTTATTCGGAGGAAAAATTCAAAAAGGCGGTTACAGGAGACTTTTCGAAAAAAGACGGCGACGGTGATAAAAAGGACAACAAAAAGGCGGAATTTTTGCCGCGTGACGGATGGACGGCAGAGGTAACCTCCCAGAGAGGAAACAACATCGGAAACATATTGGATGGGGACAGCTCGACCTACTGGCACTCAAATTACACGAATGAAGGCTCGACCATTACCGGTCACGATAACCCGCCTTACGACGTAACGGTTACGCTTCCTAAAAAAACTGCGGTGTCGGGCGTTGCATTTTTGCCCAGAGGCGGTACCGGAGACATTCTGAAAGGCGAGGTCTACGGGTCGGACAGCGCCTCGGGAGACGATTTTTATCTTCTGGCGGATAACTTGGAGTTCACTGCCGACAAGACATATAAGTATATTGAATTTGACAAAAATGTCAGCCTTTTAAGAGTGAGACTGCGCGCGACGGAAACGGTCGGCGGTTACGGCACGATGGCGGAATTTAATCTCCTTCCTCCGGAAAGTGAAAAGGAGACCGTAACAACGAAGGATTATTCTCTCTACAACCAAAAGAACGGGCTTTCACCGATCGACACATCGACTTTTACGGCGATATACGACGGAGAAAATATTCAGCCGTTAACAAATCTTTTTGACGGGTCCATTCCCAGAGTATGGCAGACAGAAGAGATACCGGATTCTAAATTTCCGGTTTATCTCACTATTGACTTAAAGAGGGAACAGGGCGTCAGAAAGATCGTCGTTACTCCGAGACAGACCGCCGATTTTCACGGACTCTGGCTTAATGTGACGGCGGAAAAAAGCAGTGACGGCAAGACATGGGAGGAGCTCGGCAGCTACTCGTTTGAGCAGGATTTAAAAGACAGGATTTTTGACTTTGAAAAGGATGTAAGGGCGCGCTATTTCAGATTTAAAATAGAAAAAGCCATCGGAAGAAGAGTCAGCGCGGCGGAGATCTATTTCTACAGGTCAAAGGCCGAGGAGGAAATAGACAAAGCCGAAAGTGCGGAAAAATACATTCTTAAGGACGGCTCGGACGTTCTTATAAGCGAAAAAGGCAAAGAGAAAAAGGAGATAAAGCTTGATACTGCGCCCTTTATCTCGTCGTCGACAACGCTCATCCCCCTTCGCGGCCTTTTGGAGGAAATGGGAGCAACGGTCGACTGGAACGGCGAAACGCGTGAAGTAACGCTTGACAACAGCGTTTACAAAATAAAGATGCAGATATGGAGCCGTCTCGTCTATGTTGACGACCCGAAATACGGAACGGTGCGCTACACGCTCTTGCAACAGCCTATGATAAAGGACGAAAGAACATTTATTCCGGTTCGTTTCGTGTCGGAGATCCTCGGCTATAATGTCAGCTGGGACGCTGAAACAAAAGAGATCACAATTACGAAATAAATGGTTGACTTTTTATTCCTGCTCGTGTAGAATATACCCATAGTATGGGAGGGACAGTTTATGACAGGAATTATTGACGCCAAAGAATACGGCTTTTTGCCGGACGGAGAGCATTTTAACGACGGTGTGATGGCAAAATACATTGAAAACGATTACAAAACCCCGATATTTTTCCCGGAGGGAACATATCTTTTCTCAAAGACTATCGCGTTTCCCGATCTTTGCTTTGTCGAGCTGGCGGCGCACGCGGAGTTCAAGCTTGAGTCGGACGAAGTAATAGACTATTTCATCACCTTAAGACGCGGAAGGACCGGCGGAGGCTACGGCTTTAACTGCTACATAAGGGGCGGCTTTATTAACGCCAACAACAAGGCAAAAAACGGGATCGGCGTTTACAAGACGCGTCACGTCGTGTTTGAGGACTTTTTCTTAAAGAATGTGCTTGAAAAGGGAATTGTGGCAAGAACCGAGGAACAACCGGACGGCCAGTCGTTTTTCAGAAATATTCTGATCGAGAACGACTTTGCGCTTCCCGGCACGGTCGGCGTTTACGACAACGCGTTTGACACGCACTTTGACCAGGTCGAGGTCGTGAATTTTGAAACCGCGTATAACACCATCTGCGGAAGATTCAACTATTGCTCGGCATGGCTCCGTGACAATTCAACGATTGGGGATTCGACCTTTGCGGTCATCCGCGGTCATGACATTGTTTTCACCGCGCCCGCGGTGGACACGTACCGCTACGGGTTTAAGATAGTCGATCCGCGCTATAACGTTTCGATCACGGATATGCTCTGGATAACCAACGGCGGAGTTTACACGCCCGAGCTTCGGGAAAGGTTCCCGAGAGTCATTTTCAATGCGGACTACGACACGGGAAGCTATCTCGTTTCCGGGCTCAAGATCAACAACGAGGACAATCTGGAGTTTTCAAACAGGGAGCTTTTCCGCTCAAAATTCCTAAACGTCAGAACCGTCGGCGACTTTGATCCGTATGAGACAATAAAATATTTCAGAAACGATAACGATGAGAGAACCGGGAAAGCCGAGGGCGACTTTGATTCGTTAAAGCCGGGGCTTTACGAGTGCTCGCTTTTCGGCGAAACGGGAGCTCTTGAAGTTAAGAAAACAGGAAACATCACCCTTCAGCGGTTCATGGGCGATAAAACCTTTGCCTACAGGACCAACAAGGGCGAAGGGTATACGGACTGGATAAAAAAATAAAATAAACGCTGCGCTTTTGCCGTGTGCAGATAAGACAGTAATTTGATAGAACTACAAAATCGGCATCTGTCAGACAGGATTGGACAACAAAACAGGCGGCATTCAACTTCGGTTGGGGGCCGCCCGTTTTTATACATCTGATGATTGAAAATCGCTTATTTTCTTCTCTGCGGGGCATTATTCAAAAGCGAACACATCTGACTTCATCTGTTCGCACGGATTAAGCCTGAAGCAGGAAAAGAGGCCGAAATGGAGCGAATGAACCGATTACGCCGATATTCTGAAACGCGTTTCACTATCTTGAAAAAACAGAACAGAATGCGTATAATACAATGTGTACATACAATTCAAGGTTATCTGATTAGAGCTATGGAGGGGAAATGAAACTATCATCTTTTTTGCATTTTGCCGCTTTTGGCTTAAAGACAATTCTGTTTAGAAAGAAGTCGCCGATCCTCGGGACTGTAATTGTCACAGACAAATGCAACTTACATTGTAAGCATTGTTCTGTCAACAACATCACGGCAATCGTCCATCCGTATGAACAGATACGGCAAGAAATGCAGCAGCTGTATGACATGGGTGTCCGAATTTTGTTCTTCTGCGGCGGTGAAACATTCCTTTGGAAAGACGGCGAACGCACACTGAGAGATTTGGTCATTGAAGCGAAAAGCATGGGATTTCTCATCGTCAATGTAGTTACAAACGGTACATTTCCCATTGATCTCCCGGAAGCGGATTTGATTCTTCTGAGCTTGGACGGAGATAAGCAGCGTCATAATGAAATTCGAGGCGATACCTACGATACCATTATGAAGAACATAAGCAACGCTGCCGCAGACAATATCTGTTTCTATATGGCGATCAATCAAATCAACAAAGACTGTATACGGGATGTATGCTTGACGGCACGTGACACTAAAAATGTTCGTGCGGTATCGTTCAATTTCCATACGCCATATCCCGACACAAAAGAATTAGCTCTGACTAAAGAGGAAAAAGCCGGGTGCTGTGATACGATAACTCAAATGATGAAAGAAGGCGCACCCGTGTTCAACCTGAAAAGCGCGTTCCCATATCTTATTGAAAATCGTTTTCCCACACCTTGTCATCAGTGCGTGGTGATGGAAAACGGAAAGTTATATTCTTGCGGGCGTTGCATAGATGTTCCCGGTCTTTGCGACCGATGCGGATACTTTTTTGTTGCTGAATATACGCTTCTGTTCAAGGGCAATCCCAAAATAATCTTTGAGATGCTTCATACATACTTGAAGTATATTTAGGAGTAATATGAGTTTTATTACAAGTTTAACGAGAATGTGGCTTACGCGGACAACGAAGCCATTTACGTTCAAAAATGAATATGACCGGATATTGCCGTATACAGAATGTGAAAACCTCGGGCTGTATGTTCATATCCCTTTTTGCAAAAGTATCTGCAACTTTTGCCCTTATTGCAAGGTGCGGTATTCCGCTGAATTGTGTGATAGGTACATAGATTCTTTGATTCAGGAAATACACATTGTGGGCAGCCGATATATGAAGCGGAAAAAAGTAACCGGCCTATATTTCGGCGGAGGGACACCTGCCCTCGCAGCTGATCGCATAAAAGGAATTGTTGATGCGTTGAATGAGCACTTTATTATCACAGAGGGGATCGGATTGGAGCTTCACCCCGATAATGTGAATGCAAAAGTGCTGCAAATGTTGAAGGATGCAGGTGTAACAAAAATCAGCATCGGCATTCAATCGTTCAGTGATAAGTACCGGACGGTTCTTGGAAGAAAGAAGATTGATACAGCAAAAATGCTGTCTGCGTTGTCTTCAGTTCCTTTTGAAACTGTTTCCATGGACTTCATCTTTGCACTGCCCGGACAAACCTATGATGATTTGAAGTCGGATATTGATACCGCTTTTTCATTGGGTGCAAATCATGTTGCCATATACCCGTTTATTGATTTTACTTTTACGGAAAGTCCCGTTGCTGCAATGCCCAAAAAAGATAAACGAAAGTTGCTGGATGCCATTACTCAATACTGTTTGGAAAAAGGATACTCTCGAAATTCCATCTGGACTTTCTCAAGCAAACCTAATGCAAACTACTCGTCTATGACCAGAGATAACTTTATCGGATTCGGTTGTTCTGCTGCAAGTCTGTTCAAAGAACAATTCAAAATCAATACTTTTGATGTAGATTCCTACTGTGAAAGAATTCGTTCCGGAAACCTCGCCACATCATTGACAATTCGCTTTACCAAACGGCAACGGATGATTTATTGGCTGTTCTGGACGGCATACAGCACAAGAGTAAACGCAAAGGATTTTGAAAAATTCTTTGGCGTGCCGTTGAAAAAAATGTATGGATTTGAGCTTTGGGCTGCCGAACAATTAGGGCTTGTCAGGAAACACAACGGCACTTATGAAATGACGCCGAAAGGCGCCTTTTACTATCATTACTACGAAAATTTTTACACGCTGTCTTATATCGACAGGATGTGGGGTATCATGCGAAAAGAAGCATTCCCCGAACAGCTCAGGCTGTAAAATGACGGAGATTGCACCGGACGGATAACAGGAATCGAAAGCGACGATGCAGGTCAAAGTCTCTGCAGATCGCCGTATCTGCCCAAAAGAGGAACAGGCATGACCGAAATCATGCCTGTTCCTAAAAAATTGATTTTACCGTCTGGCGGCAGGGACGGTTCGGCGCACCGTTTATTTTAATATTTCGTTTGTAACGTCCTCTTCAAACTGTCGGGTGTAGAGCTCTTTATAATAGCCGCCTTTTTTTAACAGCTCGGAGTGCGTGCCCATCTCGGCGATCACGCCGTCCTTAACGGCAATTATAAGGTCTGCGTCCTTCACGGTCGAGAGGCGGTGTGCGATCATGACCGACGTGCGGTTTTTCGTGATAGACTCCATCGCTGACTGAATTTTTCCTTCCGTCAGCGTGTCGACCGAGGCGGTCGCTTCATCTAAGATAAGAATTTTCGGGTCGGACAGGACGGCGCGCGCGAAGGAAATGAGCTGTTTCTCACCGACGGACAAAATGTCGCCCCCTTCGCCGACCGGTGTGTCGATTCCGTCCGGCAGACGGGAAACGATCTCATCCGCGTTTACCAATCGGAGCGCGGAGGCGATCTCTTCCTCCGTCGCGTCCGGTTTTACGGAAAGAAGGTTATCGCGGAGAGTGCCGGAAAAAAGATGCGGTGTCTGGAGCACATAGCCGATCTGGGAGTGAAGCCAGAGCGCCGAACGCTCTTTAATATCACGCCCGCCGATTAAGATCTTTCCCTTTGTCGGCTCGTAAAAGCGGCAAAGAAGGTTGACTAAGGTAGACTTTCCGGCGCCCGTTTCGCCGACGATGGCAATGTGTGCACCTTCTTTGATATTGAGTGAAAAGTCCGAAAGCACCTCCTCGTTTCCGTCGGGATAGGTGAAATAAACGTGCGAAAAGCAGATGTCGCCCGAGACAGGCTCCCAGTTTTCCTTTTTAGGGTCAAAAATGCCGCCGTATTTTTTCCTGACTTCATCGGAATCCGTGACAAGAGGCTTTGTTTCCAAAAGGTTTGTCACACGCTCGATGTTGACCTGGGTCGTGATGAGCTGGGCGAAAATGCGCACAAGGAAGCGCACGGGCTCGATCATGTTCCCGGCATAGGTCATGAACACCGAGAATGTACCGATGTCGCTCTCGGCGATATATCCTCCCTTCCACAAAACGATCGCGATCGCGGCGGACGCTCCGAAATCCATAAAGCCCGAAAAAAGGCCGTGAAGCCGCGCGGCGCGGACGGATTTTTTATACATCGTTTCGGTCTCGCCGCAAAATCTTTTCGCCATTTCCGGCTCGATGGCGAGTGATTTTATCGTCTTGGCACCAACGATCCCCTCGTTGAATTTGCCGGTTATCTTAGAGTTGGACTCCCTTATCTCGCGGTTGACTCCGATAAGCTTTGCCTGAAAGACTGCGAACAAAATTACCAGAAGCGGAAGCACCGAAAGCACAAGAAGCGCTAAGCGCGCGTTCATGTAAAACATTACCGCGGTGAAGCCCAAAAGGTTCAAAAGACGCCAAAACGCGTCAAACAGTGTCCAGGAAAAGAGCGAGCCGATTCTTGACGTGTCGCTCATCAGCCTGGAATGAATGTAGCCCACGCTGTTTTGGTTATAGTAAGATAACGACAGCGTCTGAAGATGTGTAAATAATGTGTTTCGAAAGCGCTGATTGATCCGCATTTCGACCGTTGTCGCGAGCGAACAGGAAATGTAATTGACAATCGCCGCGCCCAGAAGCGTTAAAAGATAGGCGACGGTAAAGATGCCGACGGCGGAAAAGTTTTTCTCGGTCACGAATTCGTCGAGCGCGTATTTTTGAAACTGAGGAAGCAAAATATCGGCAAGACTACCTAAAAACGCGGCGGTGAGCATGATAATGATCTGCCCTTTGACATGGCCAAGATACGGCAAAACAGAGCCAATTCCGAAAAACTTAAGGTGCGTTTCGTTATTCTTCATCGTTTTCCGCCCCCTTTAAGCTCTGCGCCTCATATATCTTTTTATAAATTCCTTCTTTTTTGATAAGCTCCGAATGCGTGCCTTCGACGGCGACTTTTCCGTGCTCTAAAACGATTATTTTATCCGCCGAGGAAAGCGTATTTATCCTGTGCGAAATGATGATGACGGAGGAATTTTTGCTCCGCTCGTTTATCGCCCGGCGTATGAGCGCGTCCGTCTTTAGGTCGACCGCGGATAGCGAATCGTCAAAAATCATGACAGGCTGATTTTTAAGGAGCATTCTCGCGATCGCGGTGCGCTGCTTCTGGCCGCCCGATAAGGTGACTCCGCCCTCGCCGACGAAGGTGTCGTAGCCCTTCTGGAAGCTCATCACCGTGTCGTCAAGCGCGGCATCGCGCGCAGAAGAGCGAACCTCCTCGAGCGTTGCTCCGCTTTCGGCGGCGATGTTTTCTTTAATAGTCTGCGAGAACAAAAACGGCTCCTGGAGCACAAGGCCGATGTTTTTTCTTAAATACGGGGTGCTGATGTCTTTAATATCCACGCCGCCGACCGTGATCCTGCCCGAGCCCTCGGGCAGGGGATAAAGCTTGTCAAGCAGCATCACGAGGGTGGATTTTCCGGCGCCCGTCGTTCCCAAGATCCCGAGCGTTGTGCCCTTTTTCATTTCAAAGCTCACATCTGTGAGCACCTCTTTTGAGTCATACGAAAACGAAACGTGCGAAAAGCAGATGTCCGCGTTCATATCGGGCGTCAGCGCGTTTTCGGGCTCTTTTTCCTCGGGCGAGGACATGATCTCGAAAATTCTGTCGATCGAAACTCCGGCGCGTGAAAGATCCGAGATCAGCCTTCCGAGCTGGCGGATAGGCCATACCAAAAGCGAGTTATACGAAATGAAGGCGACATAGCCGCCGGGCGAGATCGCCCCGTCGGCTGTGAAATACGCGCCGAAGATGATGACCAGCATCACCTGAATGCCTGACAAAATGTCCGACACGCTCCAGAAGCGCGACATTACCTTTGCCATGTTGACCCAAAGACCGGTATAATATTCGTTGTGCCGCTCAAATTTAGCCTTTTCCTGTCTCTCAAGCGCAAAAGCACGGATAACGCGCACACCGGAGAGGTTCTCCTGCGCCATGGCGGAGAGCTTGCCCTCGTTCTCGTCACACTTTTTAAATCCGGCATGCACTTTTTTGTGAAAATAGAATGAATAGAGCAAAATAAACGGCGTCGGTATGAACGCGATCAGCGTTAAGCGAAGGTTCATCGGCACCATAAAGGAGACCGAGAGCACGATCAAAAGCACGGTCTTGAAGACCGAGGTCAGCTGGTCGGACAAAAAGCTTCTCGTCGTCTCAATATCGCTCGTACAGCGCTGAATAATATCTCCCGTCGAATTTTTCATGTGCCATGAAAACGGCAGCTTCCCAATGTGGCAAAAAAGCTTGTCGCGCATGGATTTTACCAGCGTTTCGGACGCTTTGGACGAAAAAACGCGCGTGGAATACTGCATTATGATCTGAAATAATGCGATGATAAGAATCCCGAGCGCCGGAATGTAAATGTTTTTTGCAATAAAAGAAAGCCCGCCGACGCGCGATAAGATCCTTTCGGCAACGGCAGGGTATTCCCCGGCGACGCCTGTCAAAGCGTCCACCGCGACCCTTATTATCTGCGGATTTATCATGTCAATGAGCGAGGCAAGCGCCGAAGCAATTATGCTTAAAGCAAAATAGCGCTTGGAGCCCTCCAGAAATTTAAGTAAAAGCGCCCCCTTTTCGCGGCGCTGAGTGTTTTTCACTGCCGATCCCCTCCTTATAATATGATAAAGCGTGGGGCGAGATTTGTCAAGTGATATAATTTATCGCGGCGAATCGTGCATATATTATGCAAAATTGCACTATATCGTGCATAAAAATGCACTAATGCAAGAAAAATGCTTGACAAATGTAGGTTTTATGCATATAATTACAATTATATTATTTTCGCAAAACGGGGAGGCGGCAAAAATGAAGGTGTTTATCGACGGAAAAGCCGGAACGACCGGCCTTAAGATATATGACAGACTGGCAAAGAGGGCTGACATTTCGCTTATCGTTCTGTCGGAGGATGAGAGAAAGAACCTTTCGGCGAGAAAAGAAGCCATCAATTCGTCGGACATCACGTTTTTGTGCCTGCCGGACGATGCGGCGAGAGAATCGGTGAGCCTTTGCGAGAACGGCGATACCGTCATCATCGACACGTCGACCGCGCACAGAACGGCCGAAGGATGGGCATACGGATTCCCCGAGCTTTCGGTGTCTCACCGCGAAAGAATTGCCTCGTCAAAGCGCATCGCCGTTCCGGGCTGTCATGCGAGCGGATTTATCGCGCTGGTCTATCCCTTAATCGAGGCCGGTGTGATCGGAAAGGATGAGAGCCTCTCCTGTTTTTCGCTCACAGGCTATTCGGGCGGCGGAAAGAAAATGATCGCCGAGTATGAGGCGGAAAACAGAGATCGACGCCTTGATTCTCCGCGGCAGTACGGTGTCGGCCAGAGCCACAAGCACTTAGCAGAGATGAAGGGTGTGACCGGGCTTGTAAAGGCGCCGGTGTTTTCGCCCATAGTTGCTCCTTACTACAGCGGGATGGAGGTAACGGTTCCGCTCTTTGCGGACGGGAAGAAGAAAACCGCGGATTATATAAAGAAGGTATATGAGGAAAAATATTTAGGTCCTGTCGTTATGTTTGATGAAAACATGGGAGAAAGAGGATTTATCGCTGCAAACGAGTATTCGGGGCTTGACATAATGAAGGTCGGCGTTTCAGGAAACGGTGAGCGCATTATTTTGACCGCGCTTTATGACAACCTTGGGAAAGGCGCATCCGGCGCGGCGATTGAAAACTTAAATGTAGTGACGGGGCAAGATGAAACAGAGGGTCTTAAGGTAAAGGAGGAAAAGTGATGGAGAAAATCGAAGGCGGCGTTTCGGCGGCGAAGGGCTTTTTATCGTCCGGCGTTCACTGCGGAATCAGGAAAAACAAGTCAAAGCGCGATCTTGCGCTGATCTATAGCGAAAAAAGAGCCGCGGCGGCCGCGGTCTACACGAAAAATCTTGTCAAGGGTGCGCCGCTCAGGGTAACGCGCGAGCACCTTAAAGACGGTTATGCCCGGGCGATAATCTGTAACAGCGGGAACGCGAACACCTGTAACTCCAACGGAAGAGAGATTGCGCTGGAGACAAGCGCTCTTCTGGCAAAGGAGCTTAACATCAGCGAGAAGGACGTCGTGGTCGCTTCCACCGGCGTTATCGGCCAGAAGATGACGATCGACCCGATAAAGGCGGGCATTCCGATGCTTAAAAGCGCGCTCGGCAAAAATTCGGCCGAGGCGGCCGAGGGTATTATGACGACCGACACTCGGCTTAAGGAGATCGCCGTTAAGTTCACCGTCGGCGGCAGGGAGTGCCGCATCGGCGGAATCGCGAAGGGCTCGGGAATGATCCACCCTGATATGGCGACGATGCTCTGCTTCATCACGACAGACTGCGCGATAAGCCCCGAAATGCTTCAAAAAGCACTTTCGACGGACGTTTCGGAGACGTTTAACATGGTGAGCGTGGACGGCGACACCTCGACCAACGACATGGTGGTCGTGCTCGCGAACGGTATGGCGGAAAACCCTGAGATAACGGCTGAAGGCGAGGATTTTACGGAATTTATGAAGGCCTTAAACACCGTAACGGTATATCTTTGCCGAAAGATCGCGTCTGACGGGGAGGGTGCGACCAAGCTTATCGAGTGCAAGGTTTCCGGCGCGAAGGACCTCCCGACCGCGAAGACGGTTGCAAAAAGCGTCATCTGCTCGTCACTCACCAAGGCGGCGCTCTTCGGAGCGGACGCGAACTGGGGAAGAGTGCTCTGCGCAATCGGCTACAGCAAGGCGGACGTTGATGTGGACAAGATCAACGTTTCGTTTGCCTCCGAAGAGGGCAAGATCTTAGTCTGCGAGAATGGCGCAGGAGTGGACTTTTCGGAGGAAAAGGCAAAAAAAATCCTCCTTGCAGACGAGGTGGAGATCCTGATAGACTTAAAGTCGGGAGATTACTGCTCGACGGCCTGGGGCTGTGACCTTACATATGATTACGTAAAAATAAACGGCGACTACAGAACCTGACAAGGAGGAGTAAATATGGAAATCTCAAATGCAACGCGCGCGTCAGTTCTTGTGCATGCGCTTCCCTATATTCAGGAGTACACGGGTAAGATCGTCGTCATCAAATACGGCGGTAACGCGATGGTGAACGAAAAATTGAAAGACTCTGTGATGAGAGATATTATTTTGCTTTCGCTTGTCGGCGTCAAAGTCGTTTTAATTCACGGCGGCGGCCCGGAGATCACGGCGATGCTTGATAAGGTGGGCAAAAAGAGCGAGTTTTCAAACGGCCTTCGAGTGACTGATTCCGAGACCGTGGATATTGTGCAGATGGTGCTTGCAGGCAAGGTGAATAAGAGCTTAGTCAACCTGATCGAGTTAAAGGGCGGCCGTGCCATCGGCCTTTCCGGAATCGACGGGCACATGATAAAGGCGAAGATGAAGGACGAAAAATTGGGCTTCGTCGGCTCGGTGACCGAGGTCAACGTCCAGCCAGTCACAGACGTTCTTGAAAAGGGCTATATTCCCGTCATCTCCACCATCGGGTGCGACGATGAGGGAAATGTCTATAACATCAACGCGGACACGGCGGCCGCAAGAATCGCCGGCGCTCTCGGTGCGGAGAGCCTCATCTCCATGACGGACATATGCGGAATATTAGAGGACAAAGACGACGAGTCGACCCTTATCTCCGAGATAAAGGTCAGCGACGCACCGGCGCTCATCGAAAAGGGCATAATCTCCGGCGGAATGATCCCGAAGGCGGAGTGCTGTATCAATGCAATAAAGTGGGGCGTTCGGCGCGTGTTCATTATCGACGGAAGGATTCCGCACTCAATATTGATCGAAATGCTGACAAACGAAGGTATCGGCACGATGTTTATCGACAGGTGATTTTATGGAAAATATAATTGAAAAGGATTCTGAATATATCGCGCACACATATGCGCGCTTTCCGCTCGTGATAAAAGAGGGCAAGGGCTCGCTTTTATATGATCAGGACGGGAAGGAATATATCGACATGGCCTCCGGCATCGCGGTCGCAAGCTTCGGCTACGGCGATGAGGAGTGGGAAAAGGCCGTGTCCTCCCAGGCGAAAAAGCTTTCACACACGTCAAACCTTTTTTACTCAGAGCCGTGCGTTCTGCTGGCAGAGGAGCTCATAAAAAGGACTCACATGGGCAAGGTCTTTTTCTCAAACTCGGGAGCGGAGGCGAACGAGTGCGCCATCAAGGCGGCGAGAAAATGCGCCCAGGAGGAAAAGGGGAAAGAATATTACAACATAATCACGCTTAAAAACAGCTTTCACGGCCGCACGGTGACGACACTTGCCGCAACCGGACAGGACGCGTTCCACAAGGATTTTACGCCGCTCACCGAAGGGTTTTTATATGCCGATGCGAATGATTTTGACTCGGTAAAGGCGCTGGCAAAGGAACATAAGTGCGCGGCGATTATGTTTGAGCCGGTTCAGGGCGAGGGCGGCGTTATGCCGCTTGACAAAGAATTTCTTGAAAAGACCGCGGCGTTTGCCAAGGAGAACGGCATTTTGCTCGTCGCCGACGAGGTACAGACGGGAAACGGCCGCACGGGAAAGCTCTACGGCTATATGCACTATAACATAGAGCCCGACATTTTTTCAACCGCCAAGGGCTTGGGCGGCGGCCTTCCCATCGGCGCGACGGTGATGACGGGGCGCGTTGCCGCCCATCTTACCCCCGGCACGCACGGGTCGACCTTCGGGGGAAACCCCATATGCGCGGCCGGCGCGCTCACCGTGATAGAGAGGCTGACGGACTCGTTTTTATCCGAGGTCGGGAAAAAGGGCGACTATATTAAGTCGGAGCTTTCCGGCGCGAAGGGCGTTAAATCCGTCTCCGGGCTCGGCTTAATGGTCGGCTTAAAGACGGAAAAGAGCGCGGACGAGGTAATAGCCTGCTGCCGCGAGCACGGAGTCATCGCCATAAAGGCGAAGGACAGGGTGCGCCTTCTTCCGGCACTAAACATTCCGGAGGAGCTCTTAAAAAAAGCGGTCTCGGTCATCAAAGAGGCGTGCGAATAATCATTTTGAGGAGGGCGGAAGAGAAAACCGCCTTCCTTTTGATTTAAATGCGCCCTCTTTTCTTAAGAGCGAAATGCTCCGCGAAAGCGCGCTTCGCTCCATACAGAGGTATTCGGCCAGCTCCTCCTGGCTTTTGTCGATCTCAAAGGTGTCCGCCTTCTTTTTGATCCTTTCGTGCTCCAAGTACGAAAGGATCTTTTCTTTCGCGGTTTTTTCCTTAAGGATCGAAAGGTGAAGAGTTTTTTCGGCAATGCGCTCCGATGCAATCTTAAAAAGGTTGGAAAGCACAACCGTGTGGTAATAGCATGCCTTTTCGCACGAGTGAAGAAGCCTTGCATAGTCAAAAAATAGGACGGAGGAATCGGTCTCGGAATAAAAGCCTATCTTTCCGCCGGCCGGCGGCGAAAAGAAGAGCTCGCCCGCCGCGTCGCCCTTTTTTAATAACTCGGTCATATAGCGCCCGCCGCATGAAAAAAATTCGGCGCGGATAACCCCCTCGGCGACGACCAAAACCTTTGTGATGCGCTCTTGATCGGAAAAACAGATCTCCTCCCCCTGCATATAGTAGTTTACCGAGCAGGCCATACAATCCGTGAATTTTTTTATGTCGGAGCGCGGAACACCCGAAAACACCGTTGTTTTAAGCATTTTATACCCCCTATATATAGATGATGATTTGATGAAAATATACTATATATTGAATTATATCACAATATTGTTGCAATTGCAACAATATTTGTTTTACTTTGCTTTTACCGTAGTATATAATAATGAGGCACACAGAAAAAAGGATTTAAGGGGAGTAAAAATATGAAGATAATTAAAAGAAACGGCTCTGAAGAGGAATTTGACAGACTGAAAATCAAAAAGGCTATTGAGGGCGCGAATAAAGCGACCTCCGGTGTGAGGGAGCTGACACCCAGGCAGATCGACTACATATCCCTGGTCATCGAGGACTATTGCAAGGACATCGGGCGGGCAATGTCGGTCGAGGAAATCCAGGAGCTTGTCGAGACGCATATCATACTTCAGGGCGCTCCCGAAACCGCAAAAAGGTATATAAGATACCGCTTCACGAGAAACTTAGCGCGTGTCGCTAACACGACCGACAACCAGATTTTAACGCTCATCGAGTGCAATAACGAAGAGGTCAAGCAGGAAAACTCCAACAAAAACCCCACCGTCAACAGCGTTCAGCGCGACTATATGGCCGGCGAGGTGAGCAAGGACTTAACAAAGAGGATACTTCTTCCGCGCGATGTTGTCGAAGCGCACGAGAGCGGAATAATTCACTTCCACGACGCGGACTATTTCGCACAGCACATGCATAACTGCGACCTTGTCAATTTAGACGATATGCTCCAGAACGGTACGGTCATTTCCGGCACGATGATTGAAAAGCCGCACAGCTTTTCCACGGCGTGCAATATCGCGACGCAGATCATCGCACAGGTCGCGTCCAACCAGTACGGCGGCCAGAGCATCAGCTTAACGCCTCTTGCAGCGGTCGTTCAGATCTCGCGCGAGAAGATCAAAAAGCAGGTGCTTGCCGAGATCGAGGATTCCGGCGCGACAGTTCCCGAGGACAAGGTGGACAAGATCGTCGAGACAAGGCTGTTAGACGAGATAAAGCGCGGAGTTCAGACCATCCAGTATCAGGTCGTAACGCTTTTGACGACGAACGGACAGGCTCCGTTTGTCACGGTGTTTATGTATCTTAACGAAGCGAAGGACCCGGTATTAAAGCACGACCTTGCGCTCATCATCGAAGAGGTGTTAAAACAGCGTCACAAGGGCGTTAAAAACGAGGCCGGAGTTTATGTTACGCCGGCGTTCCCCAAGCTTATCTATGTTCTGGAGGACGACAACATCACCGAGGATTCGCCTTATTGGTATTTAACCGAGCTTGCGGCAAAGTGCACGGCTAAAAGAATGGTGCCGGACTATATCTCCGAAAAGATTATGTTCGAGCTTAAGAAAGACAAAAACGGAAACGGAAACTGCTATCCCTGCATGGGCTGCAGAAGCTTTTTGACCCCCTATGTCGACAAGGACGGAAAGCCCAAATATTACGGCCGTTTCAACCAGGGCGTCGTAACGCTCAACCTGGTCGACGTTGCATGCACGGCGTGCAAAGAGGCGAAAAACGAGGAGCGCTTCTGGCAGGTTTTAGACGAGAGACTTGAGCTTTGCCACAGGGCGTTAAAGTGCCGCCACGAGAGGCTTGAAGGCACACTGTCTGACGCGGCGCCGATCCTTTGGCAGTACGGCGCGATCGCCCGTCTTCCCAAGGGCGCGCCGATAACCGAGCTTTTGCACGGCGGATATTCCACAATTTCTCTGGGCTTTGCCGGACTCTGGGAGTGCGTTTATGAGGTAACCGGTAAAAAGCTCACCGAGGAAGAGGGCGAAAAGTTCGGGTTAAGAGTTCTTGAAAAGATGAACGAGGCGTGCAAAAAGTGGAAGGCGGAGGAAAACATCGACTATTCGATATACGGAACGCCGCTTGAATCCACGACCTATAAGTTCGCAAAGTGCTTACAGAAGCGCTTCGGCAAGATAAAGGGCGTGACGGACAAAAACTACATCACAAATTCCTATCATGTTCACGTTACCGAGAATATCGACGCATTTTCAAAGCTTGCTCTCGAGGCGAAGTTCCAGGCACTGTCTCCCGGCGGAGCTATAAGCTATGTTGAAGTGCCCAATATGCAGGACAATATCGACGCGGTGCTTGAAGTTATGAAGTTCATCTATAACAACATAATGTATGCCGAGCTCAACACGAAGTCCGACTATTGCCAGGTCTGCGGCTACGACGGCGAGATCATGATAAAGGACGTTGACTCGAAGCTCATCTGGGAATGCCCCAACTGCGGAAACCGCGACCAGAGCAAGATGAACGTCGCGAGAAGAACCTGCGGCTACATCGGTTCGCAGTTCTGGAACCAGGGAAGAACGCAGGAAATCAAGGAAAGGGTCTTGCATCTTTAAGCCATGAATTATTCTGCGATCAAAAATTATGACATTGCAAACGGCCTCGGCGTCCGGGTGACGCTGTTCGTCTCCGGGTGCACTCATCACTGCGAGGGGTGCTTCAATGAGGAGACGTGGAGCTTTTCGTCCGGCAAGCCCTTCACGAAGGAGACCGAGGACGAGATAATAAAGCTCCTTTCGCCGGACTACATAAAAGGGCTCACGCTGCTTGGCGGCGAGCCGATGGAAAAGGTCAATCAGGCGGCGCTTTACCCCTTTGTCAAGAGGGTGAAGGAGGCATATCCGGATAAAAACATCTGGTGCTATTCGGGCTATACGTTAGACGAGATAACAAAAGGGCGCGCGCACACGGACGTGACGGACGCACTGCTCGGATTTATCGACGTTTTGGTCGATGGCGAGTTTAAAAAAGAGCTCTACAGCATCGCGCTTAAATTTCGCGGCTCGTCAAACCAGCGGGTCATTGACCTTAAGGAAACATTAAAGCAAGGTAAAACAGTATTACTCTTAGAGTAACCTATCAAACTCCTTATAAGAGATAAAAAGCGTCATACGACGCTTTTTTCTCTTTAAATATTTACTTTTTTCCGTTTGTGTGGTAAAATAAAATAGAATAAGCATACGAAGGAGGAGTGAATTTGCAAAAAAGAGCCGTGTTAAACGAAAATATTACCCACTCCGACCTTTTGAATATGGATTTTGACAAGCTCGCCGTGCTGTCGGACGAGATTCGCGAATTTCTGATCGGGTCCGTTTCCAGAACGGGCGGCCATCTGGCATCCAACTTAGGCGTTGTGGAGCTCACGGTGATGCTTCACCGTTGTTTTGACTTTTCGTGTGACGACAGGCTGATATTCGATGTTGGCCATCAGAGCTATGTGCATAAGATCCTGACCGGCAGAATGGCAAGGTTCGACACCCTCCGAAAGACGGACGGGCTTTCCGGCTTCCCGAGAAGAGATGAAAGCGATGAGGACCTTTTTGACACGGGGCATTCCGGCACATCGCTCTCGCTGGCGGACGGGATCGCCACGGCAAAGATGCTTCGCTGCGAAAAGGGCTTTGCCGTCGCCGTGATCGGCGACGGGGCGATGACCGGCGGCCTTTGCTATGAGGCACTAAACAACATCGGAAACACGAAAAAGAACGTTATCATAATATTGAACGACAACGGAATGTCGATCTCGAAAAACGTTGGCGCTCTGTCGGAAATTTTAATGCGCGTGAGGACGAGCAGAAGCTATTCGCGCGCGAAGACGGATGTTAAGGGCGTTTTGTCCAAGCTCCCGAAAACGGGAACGCGTGCGGAAAAAGTCCTAAGGCATTTTCGCGACAGACTTAAGTTTATGATGCTACCCGGCGTTTTTGCCGAGAGCTTCGGCATTAAATATTTCGGCCCGGTGGACGGGCACAATCTAAAACAGCTTGAACACTATATCGAGCGCGCGAAAGAGACGGGCGGCCCGATCATGATACATGTGAAGACCGTTAAGGGCAAGGGCTATGACTTTGCGGAGCGCCACCCCTCAAAATTCCACGGCGTTTCGGCTTTCGAGGTGGATAACGGCACGACCCACAGCTTAAAGGGCGACTTTTCGGACGCGATGGGCTATAACCTTTCGCTCCTCGCCGCAAAGAATGAAAAGCTTGCCGTCGTCTGCCCGGCGATGACGAAAGGGTGCGGCCTTTCCGGCTTTGCCGAGGCCTATCCCGACCGGTTTTTTGACTGCGGAATCGCCGAGGAGCACGCGGTGACATTTGCGTGCGGCCTTGCGCGCGAGGGGATGACCCCGGTCGTTTCGACATATTCGACGTTTATGCAAAGAGCGTATGATCAGATATTCCACGACGCGGCGTTAAACCGTCTGCATGTCGTTTTCTGCCTGGACAGAGCCGGCCTGCCGGGAGCGGACGGCACGACCCACCAGGGAATTTACGACCTTTCGTATCTCGGAAGCATTCCGGGAATGGCCGTTTTGTCGCCCGCGACGTATGACGAGCTCACCCGTATGACGGAGTTTGCGGTGAACGAATATGACGGCCCGATCGCGATACGCTACCCCAAGGGCAAGGAAAAGCTTGCGAGCGTGCCGGACTTTGAGTTCGGGCGCGCAAAGGTTCTTTCAGAGGGCGGCGACATAACATTGGTTACCGAGGGAATGATGACAAAGACCGCGCTTGACGCGGCAAAAAAATCGGGCCGCAGCGTTGAAGTCATCGAGCTTTCGACGGTCTACCCGGTCGACTTTGAGACAATAAAAAAATCCGTCAATAAAACGGGGCGGCTCATAACGCTTGAAGCAAACGTTTCGCGCGGCGGCGTCGGCGAGCTGATATTTTCCGAGCTTAAGTGCGCCGGAAGCGCCATAGCGTTCCCGGACAAATTCATCGAGCACGGGCAGACGGGTGCGCTCTTGGCGCGCTACGGGCTTGACGCAGACTCTGTCGCGAAAAAGATCGCGTCGGAGTGCGGAGGTAAAAATGAGGCTTGATCAGTATCTTGTTAAAAACGGCCTTGCAACGGGGCGCGACCGGGCGAAGGAAATGATCTTATCCGGCCGCGTGACGGTGGACGGCAGGGTTTGCAAAAAACCGAGCACGGATATCGACGGCGGAACTGTTGCCGCCGAGGGGGACGGCTTTGTCGGCCGCGGCGCGAAAAAGCTTGAAAAGGCGTTCGATGTTTTTTCTCTCGATGTCTCGGGAAAAATTTGTATCGACTCGGGCGCGAGCACGGGCGGATTTACCGAATATATGATCCTCTCCGGCGCAAAAAAGGTCTATGCGGTGGATGTCGGCCACGGTCAGCTTGCCGAAAAGCTTAGAAACGACGGCCGCGTGGTGAATCTGGAGGGGACAGACATAAGGGAGCTTTCACTCAGCGAAAAATGCTCATTTTTCGCGTGCGACGTTTCTTTCATATCGTTAAAACAGGTGCTCGGCGCGCTATATAACCTGACGGACGAAGCGGCCGGGGGCGTTTGCCTCATCAAGCCGCAGTTTGAAGCCGGACGCGCGTTTTTAAATAAAAAGGGCGTCGTGAAGGATAAAAAGGTGCAGCGCTCTGTCGTAGCGGACATTTGCGCGCACGCATTAAAGACCGGGTTTTACCCGGCCGGGCTCACATTCTCGCCCGTCAAGGGGCAGAACGGGAACATTGAATTTTTGCTTTATCTTAAAAAAGAAAAAACGGATTTTTTATTTGACGCCGAAAAAACGGTGAACGAAGCATGGGAGGTGCTTTTATGAACATCGAAAAAACAATGGAAAATTTAAAAAAGAACGGTATTATGCCGATTTTGGTCAAGACGAAAGACGAGGCAAAAGAAAAGGTTAAAGAGCTTTTGCCGAAGGGCGCGAAGGTCGGCGTCGGCGGTTCGGTGACGCTCACGGAATGCGGAATTATCGACCTTTTGCGAAGCGGCGACTATGACTTTTTGGACAGATATAAAGAAGGCCTTTCCCGCGAGGACGTGAATAAGATATACAGAGAGTGCTTCTTTGCCGACGCATATCTGATGAGCACGAACGCGATCACGGAGGACGGCGAGCTTTATAACGTGGACGGAAACTCAAACCGCGTCGCGGCACTTATGTTCGGGCCGGAGTCCGTCATCGTTATCGCCGGCAAAAACAAGATAGTTAAAGATCTTGACGAGGCGGTTTTAAGAATGAAGACCGTTGCCGCGCCTAAAAACGCAAAAAGGCTTTCGTGCAAAACCTACTGTGCCGCATCGGGCGAGTGTATGGATAAGGAAAGAACTTCCAGGGCGATGACGAAAGGCTGTGCTTCGCCGGACAGGATATGCGCAAACTACACCGTCACCGGCCGGCAGAGAATAAAAGACAGAATAAAGGTAATTATAATAGACGAAGAGGCCGGATATTAATTTTTGTCTGGAGGGATACATATGGATAAAAAACGGATTTTGGTTGTCGACGATGAAATGAGCATCGTCAACATCTTAAAGGTGAATCTTGAAAAGGGCGGCTATGACGTTTTGACGGCGATGGACGGCGAGGAGGGCCTTATTACGGCGCTTACCGAGGACGTCGATCTGGTGCTTTTGGACGTGATGCTTCCCAAGATGGACGGGTTTGAGGTCTGCAAAAAGATTCGCCAGAAGAGCGAAGTGCCGATACTGATGCTGACCGCCAGAAGCGAGGAGATCGATAAGATCTTGGGTCTTGAGCTCGGGGCGGACGACTATGTGACGAAGCCTTTCTCGGTGAGGGAGCTTATGGCGCGCGTTAAGGCAAACTTAAGGCGCACGGTCTCGCAGAGCGACGATAAGGGCGCATCCGACGGGGACATCAAGATCGGCGAGATCTCGATAAATACCGAGCGCTACGAATTAAGAAAGAACGGAAAGCCGATCGAGCTCACTCTGCGTGAGTTTGAGCTCGTTAAGTTCCTTGCCGAAACGCCGAACAGGATCTGCTCGCGAGACACTATTTTAAGAAAAGTCTGGGGCTATGAATATGTCGGCGACGACAGAACGGTCGACGTGACGATAAGCCGCCTGCGCGACAAGATCGAGGACAACCCCGGCGAGCCTAAGTATATTATGACGCGCCGCGGCGTCGGTTATTATTTCTACAAAGAGTAGTAGGGTAAGGCTATGTTTAAAAGTATTCAGTGGAGGATACTGACGCTTTTTATCCTCCTGACAGTCAGCGTTATGACCTTTGTCGGGGTGTTTTCCTCGTGGGGCATATCGAAATACTATAACCGCCAGTTTGCCGAGGATATGACGAAGAACACCTTCACCGATTCGATGGTGAGCCAGCTTGAGCAGGCGGCGGCAAGCTCCTTTGACGATATGACGAAGGTGCTTTCCGCTTTCAGCGTGCGAATGGGGATCGACTCCTACCGCGAGGCATATGTCCTTTCGGGGGACGATGCGTCGTGCCTTTATTCGATTTCCGGGAAGACACCGGAAAACCTCGGCATCACGGAAAACATCATCGCCGCGCTTTCAGGAAAAACGGGAAGCAATGCGGACGAAACGGCCGACTATATGGACTTTGCGATGCCCGTTAAAACGAACGGCCGCGTGAGCTATATAATCTATGTGCGCGATTCAAAGGTCGAGATGTATGAGGTTATGAAGAGCATTTTGAAAAACATTTTCCTTGCTCTTTTGATCGGGCTCGTCATTTCCGTTTTTCTGGGCTTCGTGCTTTCAAAAACGCTCATAAGGCCGCTTGTCAGGCTCGAAAACTCGGCCACTCATATGGCGAAGGGCAATTTCACGGATAAGATCAAGGTCTCCGGATCGGACGAGATCGGAAGCCTTACCGAGGCGTTTAACCACATGGCCGAAGAGCTTAATTTCACTATGAACGAGATGACGGCGGAGAAAAACAAAATCGAAACCGTCTTATCCTATATGACAGACGGCGTCGTCGCTTTTAATTCAGACGGAAAGCTAATTCACATAAACCCCGCGGCGATGCGGCTTTTGGACATCACGGAGGAGTCCGTCGGCAGCTTCGACGAGTTTTTCAAAACGCTCGGGACGGACATTAATATGGGACAGTTTCTATATATGGCAAAAGAGCCGGCGGAGATGGCAATCGACTATTCCGGCAGGCACTTTATGGTCTATCTTGCGCCTATCGAGAGCGAGGAAAAGGTGACCGGTGTCGTTTCCGTTTTCCAGGACTATACCAAGCAGCAGAAGCTGGAGAACGCGCGCCGCGAATTTGTCGCGAACGTTTCGCATGAGCTGAGAACGCCCATCACGGTAATCAAGAGCTACACCGAAACGCTGATGGACTACCGCGAGCACGACGAGACAGAGGAAAGCTTCCTCTCGGTAATAGATGGTGAGACAGACCGTATGACGGGGCTTATTTCCGACCTTCTGGCGCTCTCAAGGCTTGACAACGGAAGCGAAATGAGAAACGAGCCTTTTGACCTTGCGGCACTTTTGCATCTGGCGTGCGAAAGAATGGATGTGGAGGCAAAAAAGCGCAGCCAGACCATCGACGATTTGACTATCGATGAGCCTTTTTATGTGACGGGCGACCGCGGAAGGATCGAGCAGGTCATCGTCAACATCATCGGAAACGCGATAAAATACACACCCGAGGGCGGAAAAGTTGAGGTTTCGGGTTCATCTGACGAAGATAACGCATATATTAAAGTGAAGGACAACGGGATAGGAATCCCGAAGGCAGATATTCCCCACCTTTTCGAGAGGTTCTACAGGGTCGATAAGGCGAGAAGCCGCTCTGCCGGCGGAACGGGGCTCGGCCTCGCGATCGCGAAAGAGATCGTTGACGCGCACGGCGGAGATATTAAGATCGAGAGCGAAGAGGGAAAAGGCACGCTTGTCACGGTCGTTTTGCCGCTCAGGCGGAAAAGTGCCTGAGAGGAAAAATTACATCCGTCAATGTTAGGTAAAAATAATACCGCTGTAACAGTCCTGTAACAATGGCGTGGTATAATAAATCTATAAGGACGGGAAAAAGGTTCTTAATTAAAAAAAAGGAGGTGCCGGCTTTTGAAAAAAATAATTGCGCTCATAACGGTTATTTTAATGGTTATGTCAATGTCGGCAGTCTGCCTTGCGTCGGGCGTTTCCTATAAGGATGTGGGAAATGCCGCAAACATTCTGGTCATTAAAAAGCCCGAGAACGCTCAGTCTCAGTCGAATAAGAGCGTTTATCCGGTTTCCGGCGTTGCAGATCCTTACTGCACCGTTACGATGCTTACATATAATGCGGCCGACGATCTTTATTATCCGATAACGGATTCTGAAGGCAAGGCGCTTTCGACCACGGTTGGTGCAAGCGGACTGTTCTGTTTCAACGTTCAGCTTTCAAACGGCGACAATAATCTGGCTGTTCAGGCAGTCACGAGCGACCGCACGAAGGTGCAGAGAGTTTTCTTCAAAATCAACTTGGTGTCGCAGGGCTGGTTCAGCAGCATTAAGAGCTTAATTAACGGCTGGAGTCGCTGATTAACGGGAGAGTATTAGAAGTGAAAGAACGAATTAAGAGTTTTATTTTGATACTGCTGGTTTTGTGCAGCGTCGGTCTTACTTCGGTTACATGGATGGAAGAGGGGCTATGGCCGGAAGGCTATAGCCTTTTTGCTAATTTCAAGACCTTGCCGGTAATCCGTAATTTCTTCAAAGAGACGTATTCTCAGCCTCTTGAAAACCTCAAAAAGGCGAGGAAGATCGTCATTGCGGACGGAAACGGAAAGAGCAGTGTTTTCTATAACAGCGACAAGTCGTTTGAGAACGTTTATTCCGACATCGGCACGCTTGTGACGGGATTTATGTCGGGAGATATTGCGGTCCGGGAAAAGACGGAGCTTACAAAAGACAACCTCCGACGGATGTTAAACGAGCAGGTTATGTATGCCTATGTCAGCTATCCCGTCGCGTCCACGCCCCAACTTTTCGGGCGCCTTATGGGCGTTTCGGATTCGGCGAGCCTTTCGGATATTTCGGCGGTGAAGGACTTTTTCATTTTTCCGACCGGTAGCGAGAGCTTGGAGCTTTTGGCGATCGATTACGACAGCACGGGCATTTACCGCTATGAGCTTTCGTACGGCGGCACGGAAAAGCTTATCGATGCGTTCACGAGCTACGTCGCAAATGTCGATCCGGAGCATAACTGTATGTTCGCGCTGGAGATGAACTTAGACATTGCGGATGGGAGCGAGGCCGTGAAGATGAAGACAGTGCTGGACTCGTTTTTAGTGCTCGACTCTGCCTCCACGGCGACGAACAGGCGGCCGGAGATCGCAGGCAGCAATCCGCTGTCGGCCGATCCGGGAGCGGCAAGCCGCGCGATCGAGTGCTTCGGCTATAATCCGGAGTCGATCCACCGCTATGTGGACGGCGAGGGTACGAGAGTCTATCTTGAGAACGACTCAATGCTGAAAATATTTAAGAACGGAATCATAGAATATGAGGCGACGGACCCGGAGCACGGCATTTTGCTTTCAGGCGACGGATCGCTCTATGAGTCGCTCAACAGCGCGATAAGGTTCGCGGGGGACGTGTATTCGGCCTCGGCCGGTGCAAATTTCAATGTCAATGTCTCGGGCGACCTTTTGTATGGGCAGACTGGCGAGATGAAGTTCACGTTTGACTACTATTTTTCGGGCACGCCCGTCACGGCGAATATTTCGCTCGGGGACGAAAAAATTGACCACGCGATCGAGATTACGGTCGAAAACGGCAACATTACGCGGTTTCTCATGCTCGTGCGCGAGTATGAGGAGACGGAAAACTATATCGATACGATGACGGTGTATGAGGCGATCGACAAGATCGCGCTGATGTATTCAGACAGCACGGAGCCGGTCTCGGTCGCGGACATCTTTATGTCATACGCGGAGGACGGCAGAAGCGGCATTATCCGTCCGGTGTGGACGGGATATGCCGACGGAGAGCGCATAATAATCGAGAACTGACGAAAGGAGTCACGCCATGAACTGGCCGAAGATAAAAACAGCGTTAATATGCCTGTTTCTGGCGATCGACATTTTTCTCGCCGGCTGGGACATTGCGCTCCGCCGCGGAAAAAGCAGGGTGTCGGATGAGGTGGTAGAAAACACCGTTTCACTCCTTGCGGACAGGACGATAACGGTATCTCCGGCACTTATAAGCAGGTCAGCCCCGAGGATCACGACCGTGACCGCGAAAAACCCGATGGCGGACGAGGCCGGTTTCATCGGCAAAATTCTCGGCACGGGCTATATCAAGGACGGGAACAGGTTCTATAAGCCGGGCAAAGAGGTCGAGCTTTCGGACAACAGCTTTATCATAAAGGAACAGAAAAAGATCGCCTCGCTTTCCGAGGCGCGCGCTTGGCTTTCGGACAACGGGTTTGACCTTTCGGGCACGGTGCAGACCGAATATATGGGGTCGTACCTTTTCAGGACGGTCTATTCCGGGTTCGAGCTTTTCAAAAGCGGCGTCACCGTGACATGCGACGGGGAAACGGCGGTCGCCGAAGGTATGCTGTTATACGTCGAGAGCGAGGACTCGAAAAAAGAGGAGATATTAAACGTCACGAGCGTTCTGCCGCGCCTTGTAACGGACGGGGCGGCGAACTGCGAGATAATCGGCATTACGCCGGGATATATGTGCACGGCCGCGCCGGGCGAACGGTTTTCCGAGACCGGTGCGATCCCCGTCTACAGAATCTTGCTTTCGGACGGGCGCGAGTTTTTTTATGAGGCCGTGCAATAATTTTTGTTTACAAAAAAGAAAAACTGTGATATAATGTTAAAAGCGCACTTTAAGGTGCGCTTGATATGTGCCCGTAGCTCAGCTGGATAGAGCAATGGCCTCCGACGCCATGTGTCGTGCGTTCGAATCGCATCGGGCATACCACGTCGGAACAAGTTACGCTTGTTCCGATTTTTTTATGAAAAAAATCTTCCGCAAGCTCCGCTGTTCCTCCTTTTCGCAAAAAGGCACGCTGTCGCTACCACCTTTTTGCGGATTTGCGCCTTCGGCGCTTTTTGGTAGGATCAATCGTACGATTTTTACTTATTACCTCTTCACTCTTCACTTTTCCTTTGTACCGTCGATTTTTGGAAAGTAATATGTAATAAGGAATAGTGAAAAAGTTTGACTCCGGCGCGAAAAAGTATTTCGTTCTGATGTGCGACTCGGTCAACAACCCGGAGGGCATCGATTTTTACATCAGCATCGACAAGATCAAGGGCAAGCCGAAGATAACTTTCCCGATGAAGAGCAACATCGAAACGAAAACGGTAAAGGCGGGGGATACCGAGGTTTGCTACAACCCGATCTCTGTCACGCTCAGCTATCCGACCGCGGAGAAAATAGTCTGCGATTGGTGCGGAGTTAAAGCAAATTACCTTTATTTCAGAATGAAAAACGGAGAAATAAAGACTTTCAGCCAGCTTTACAGCTGGTCGGGAAGCGATGCTGAAGAAAATGAAGCGACCACACGCGCCTGGGCAAAAAGGATCATCAAACCCGACGAGATCAAAAGCATTATCGTAAACGATACAGAGTATCCGACAGACGGCGAAACGCCCGTGAAGACTGAGATCGACGGCAAATTAAAGCCCTTTACGGTCAAGCCCTATATTAAAGACCATTTGTGGCTGCCGCTCAGAGAATTTTGCGAAAAGCTCGCGCGGATATAGTTTGGAACGACTCCGACCGCACGGCGACGGTTAAATACCGCGGCTCGACCTATGTGTTCACGCCCGGCTCGTCCAAGATAATAATTGACGGAGAAACGGTCGATTATTCTGATGAGGACAACGACCAGACAACCTTTATCGATGAGAGCGGAAGAATGATCGTCACTCCGGCGTTTACCGAAAAAATGGACATCGACTGCCACGGATATAACCTTTATAACGAGGGCGGAGGCATAAATCCCGGCGCCATGATGCACATTGTGCCGTAAATAAAAAGGGACTGTAGCATTAGCGACAGCCACATAAGGAAGTTTTTTATGGAGTAGTTCCAAAATCAAGCAACTACTCCATTTTCCTTGTCATCCGACCTTATACATCTGCGGATTTTCTTGGATTTTGTTTATTATATCCAATATTTCTTTTTCGTCAGGAATATCAATCATTCCAACGGCAGTAAAATAAATATCAACCTTCACATGACAATGACCGTCATATTTGTCGTTGTTGTGAACTTCTATTCTTTGTATGAGGGAATTTACTATTGTTGGTGTAAGCTCTCTGAAATCAGTAAGTTCCCGTAATGTCTTTAGCAGAAGTCGCATATCAACATTTTGCTGTTCAGCCTTTGCCAATTCTTTTTCGCTGCTGGATATGGTTTTGATAAGTTTTTTTTGTTCGGTTTCATACATATAAGCCATATGAGAATATCTTTCATCACTTAACTTGCCTAAAATATTGTCCTCGTAAATACGGGATATTATCACATCAAGCTCAGATATTCTTCTTTTGCCGCTTTCAACTTTGGTTTTAAGTTTTTGAAGCTCACTTTTCCTTGCGGTTTGATTTTTACTTGCCATTAAATACAAAAACACAGGCTCATAACATCTTACAAAATCAGCCAAGTTGCTTATTGCCTCATAAACAATTCTTTCAAGAACAATATCTCTTATGAAATGTATTTGACACTCGCCCCGTCCGCTTTTGTAATTTGAACACCTAAAATGTTCTTGCTGTCTTGTCATACTTTTAGCAGCTGCAAAATGAAGTTTAGCACCGCAATCCGGGCAATATACCAAGCCTGAAAAAGGACTCGTCCTTCCCGTAGATGTTGGTCTTCTCTTATGTTGACGAAGTTCTTGAACTCTTAGCCACAAGTCCTCGCTTATTATTGGCTCTTGTGTGTTAGGTATTATCTGTTGTTCATCTTCTGATTTGTGTATTATCTTATGTACCTTGTAGCTTACGGTTGTTGTCTTAAAGTTCACAGTACATCCCGTGTATTGTCTGTTGTCAATAATTCCTGCAACAGTAGAGGAATCCCAATAATACGGATTTTCAGGATATTTATGAGTGGTTGATAATCCTTTTTCTATCTTGTATGCGGTAGGAATAAGGATTTTTTCTTGCTCTAACTGACGGGCAATTTGTGCAATTCCACGACCTGCAAGGGATAATGAAAATATCTTTCGTACAACTTTTGCTGCTTCTTCATCAATTATCCATTTTTCTTTATCTTCGGGAGATTTCATATAGCCATAAGGAACTGTTGAACTTATACGCTTTCCGCTTGCGGCTTTCATCTGCCAGACTGCACGGATTTTCTTACTTGTCTGTGCAGCATACCATTCGTTAAATATATTATTGAACGGCATCATTTCTGTTCCCGTGTTACTCATAAAGCAAGAGTGCATTATTGGGATATATAAGGCTCTGCAAAGCTATAATAAGACAGAAAATGGTCAGTTCATAACATAGAAAGTCCGTATAATGTGGAATGAAGTACACAATTAACTGCGTACTATGCGTTCAGGATTTTCAGATAACAGCGAAACTGCATACAGAATTTTGCGGAAAATAATGTATTTATATTATCAGTACGGCAGTACCGATGAAGCAATTCCTGAAATTGCAGAAAAAGTAAAGCGTTCTGAGGCATATGTATCAAAAATGATTCAGGCAGGTATGCGTAATACAAGTCTTGTTGATTTTTATATAAAATATGCAGATGATGAAGATGAAGATGAGGAAACAATTACAGATGTAACTGCCGATTATACTACCGAGCCATCAGCAATACTCATGAGGATTGAATTACATAAACTGATTAAAAAAGCATTTGCCAAGCTTAATTACAGAGACCGGGAAATGCTATATTCCCATCTTGGCTTTTGTCCCGAATGCATGCGTTCAACAAAACCAAGGAAAACGTTTCGGGAGATTGCATACGAAAATGAACTTTCATCTGCTCAGGCTGCCGAAGATGCGGTAAAGCGAGCATACGAAAAACTGAAAAAATACATAAAGAACAAGATATAATAGACGAATACTTATGATAAGAGAAATTGAAAAAATAATTGATAATCATCATATAAATCATGATGTATTTAAAATCCCAAGAAACCAAGCTATTTTTAATGTATTAAGAATCTATGAGGATTTATGTAGACTAAATGATATAACTACAGGAATACTAAATCTATCGGGATTAGAAAATATCGTTAGAGCCAACATGGATGTTTTAAATGTGTCATTACAGTGGATATATGCATTATGTGCCAATGATGAATAAGAAATCACTATGGACTTGCATTCTAAAGATTATATGTTAATAGCAGATATGTTTGCAAAATATGCTGTGCCATATGCTCAAATATGTTCAGGTTATATAGGATTTTCTCGAAAACAATTCGATGTGAATATAAATGGGAAAACCGTCACATTTTTATCCAACAAGGAAAGAGAGAAAGTTTTTTTTGGCTAATATGGCAGAGAGTTTTAATAAAAAGAAAAAAATCACTAGCATTTTCTCACCTGCTATTTCTCCTGAATTTTTAAAAGAATTTGCAAGTAGTATTCATTTTGAAAACGAGCGTATATGCTATGTTCTTGATAGTGGTATAATAAATATGTTTAAGCCTATCGCTACCATATGTGCTTATGTTATAATAAGGTCAGAATTTGAAAAACCGGTAATAGCAAGGGTTTGAAGGCTGGATGTACAAGCCGGGCAAGATTCTAATTTCATAAATTACATAAAAAATCGAATTTTTAGCTCTGATTGAGTACAGTAATGAGACTTTAATTCATAGGAGCGTAATAATCAAAATTTTAAGAACTTAATAGAGTTTTTAGCAGATCATATTTTGTATATGGTCTGTTTTTATATATAAATTTGCAGGTATCGAAATGATTGAAATAACTAATTACAAATTTGATTTCATCAGAGAATAAAGAAGTATACAGTATAAAAAATATTTTAGGTATTGAAATATCAGCCGTGTTGTGGTATAATTTTAGTAAATTTACCATAACTTTATGCGAGGGGGGATTTTGTGAAACAGAGAAGAACACGGGAAGAGGTAAAAGAGGCCATTTTAGGGGCATGTGTCCGTCTGTTTTTGGAACAGGGATACGACAAAACGACGCTGGCACAGATTTCCAAAGCGGCAGGTGTGAGCATCTCTTCCTTCCAGAATATTTTTGTCAACAAAGAGGGGGTCTTGCTGGAGTTGACGCAAATCATGTTCGCCGGTCAGTTTGATGCGGCACGAAATCTGGGCGGACAAGACCTGAAGCCGGTATTTGTCTATGCGGCAGAGACGGCGATACAACTGACCCTGACCGAACTGAACGAAAACATAAGGGAGGTCTATGTTGCGGCGTATTCCAGCCCTGCGTCGGCGGAATACATATACAAGTGTACGGCGGACGAGTTGGAACAGATCTTTCTGCCGTACAATCCAGATTGCGCGGCGAGTGATTTTTATGAGTTTGAAATCGGTTCCTCCGGCATCATGCGTGGGTTTATGTCAAGAAAGTGCGACCAGTATTTTACGCTGGAAAAGAAGCTGACCAAATTTCTTACCATGGCACTGCGTGCATATAATGTTCCCAAGGAGGAAATCGACCAAGCACTGGCGTTTGTCCTTTCGCTGGACATTCGGGCAATCTCGGAGGAGATTATGCACCGGTTGTTTGCATTACTTTCCATGCAGTTCCATTTTGATCTGACGGAACTGGAAACAAAAGCATAAAGATGTAATATTATGATAGGAAAAAATCATCCAATAACCGCACAGTCGGTAGAAATGAAAAGGGGGAACTAATTATGAAAAGACGATTGCTCAGCGTTGTGACAGCGGTTACTCTGCTGATTGGGACGCTCCCGATGGGGCTATCTCCCGTATCGGCGGCAAGTACAACAGCGGTCGAGTATACCCGTTTGGAACCGGAGGTTGCGATTCTGAACGCATTTACCGCAGCAGACTCAAATTTTTACGAAAAGTTAAAAGGTGCCTGCCGTGGGGAGGAAGGTGCATCTCAGACCCCTTACCCAGCCTATAACGGTATGTCTGAATTGTTTTGGATGCAGAGCGGAATGTGGAGTGCGCATCCTTCCTTTATGGAAGATACCGGAATGACCAGCTCTTTTACCTGGTCACCGCTAGAAAGGGACGGGTATGCGACACCTACCTTTGAAAAAAGTACCTTAAAGCGGCTCATGCAGACCTTTGATAATCTGGCGGTTAAGGTTTCGGGTGAGTTTCAGAACTATACCCACAAGCATACTTTCTGGAAGGGCGTGATTCCCTACGAAAGGGAAGTCACAAACTTTTTGACCGCAACACTGGACATCAGTGGAAACCAGTCGATTCCTGTAAGCGGTCTGGACGGTATTGGATTGGATAACTATCGGGACGGCGACGATAATTCCTATCTCCCGATTTTCTATCATGAGGGCAACAATGATGTATCTCTCAATTTTACCAAAGCTAAAATTGACTACTATAATGGAAAATACTGTACCTGTAACGGTGCGAACGCCAATCACATGCTGATTACCTTCCGTGACAAGCGTGCTCCGCAGTTGACAAGCGTATCTTACAGTAATAACGGAACCAGTTGGCGAGACAGATACAGCTCGAGTGGAAATTGGCAGCTTGGTGCAGGCAATGACCTCTATATCAAGCTGAGCTTTGATGAGCCGATTCGGTTCTCTGATGATGATGCGAAGGGTAAAAACAGCCTCAAAATCGGTTTGAAGTTAGCAGGCAAGAGTGTCCGCGACGATATGTATGCCAACCTTTATAAGCTGGACACCGATACACTGTACTTTAAGTATACTGTTCCCGACGATATGGATTTGGACGAAGACATTGTAAGTCTTGACCTTTCCTCCTTGTTTGGAAATGGCTTAAAATTGGTGCAGATGCAGCGTGTTTACAACGACGGACACTTTACCATTGAGAACGATGTGCTGAAGGAGTTAGGGATTACCGATACATACGGATTTAACACCACCGACTGTTATGTGACCGATATTGCCGGCAACGCATTGGTAAGAGGTGATATCTCCAACCCGAGATTGCACATTGATACAAATGCACCCGAGATAGAGACGATTGACTTTGGAGCAGTGTACAATAACGACGATGTCAATAAGGCACTGAATGATACCGAGCTGAACCTCAGCGGAAAATATCTGGGTGAGGGCGACAGCATCAACATGAAACTGGTGATGAGCGAGCCGCTCAATTTGACCCTTCCGAAGACAGAGCAGGGTTATTACCGCATGGATTGGAAGTATGCCAAGGTAAAGACCAATATTTATAAAAAAGATGGCACGCAGGTGGTGGTAAAATCCCGTTGGTTTACTCCGTCCACCCCAAACAAATATTTAAATACCAAAACCACCTTTGTGATGGAGAGTATTCCTATCGAAGAGGGTATGTATGTCGATACGACGGATAATCCGGACGGTGAGGTGCGGGTTGAGAGCGTGGATATGTCGGAATACGGGGAGCCGATTACCGATATGAAGGGCAATGCCATAAGCGTAAGCAATGTTAAAATCAAACTGGGTGCCGGCAGTAACCCTCCAAAGCTGGATACCACTCCACCGACGGTAAAGGCGGGCGATTATATCCCTTTGGATGACGGCTTCCGTCAGCAGGTGAATATTGCCGATGCGGAAACAGGGGTTTCCGATATTTACGGCGAGTTTGTACTGACACAGGCGGGAGACTCCAACGACTATACATATCAGTATGCGGTATCTGCCGATCCCGATGCGACCAACCTGGATTGGAAACAGGGAAAAACAGGCGTTGCCCAGGAGTTTAAGCAAAAAGAAACGACATGGATTCACATCAAGCCGGACGACAGTACCCAATATGACAATTTGGATAAGTGTACGATGGTGGTCTACGCCAAAGATTTGGCGGGTAATACCGGCATGCTGACCATGGGCAGTGATCAGATTTTGTGGTATGTGGATAACCGTGCCCCCAAGGCAACGGCAGGAGAAACCCGCAAAGTCATAAGCGGCGATGTGGGAACCCTGGAGGCCGACATCGTTTTTGATGACAGCCACCAAATCAGTGCCTGGGAATATGCGTGGAGCAGTGACAACACCTCGCCTCCGACGGCATGGGAAACAGGCGGAGGAATCTCAGAGGGCTACACGGGAACCTCCGTTACCGTAACGGCGAGCAAAGAGGTTGCGAGCGGCAGCAAGTTTGAGGGATACCTCTGGGTAAGAGCGACCGACGACTCCACAAAAAAGAACCAATCCGAAGCGGAGTGCATCGGCAAGTATGCGTATGACCTGACGGCAGCGAAGTATGCCTTAAGCTACAGTGCCTCCGTGACAGAAAAAGCGTCGCTTAAGGTGAGTCAATTGGATGTGAATGATGCTCTGGTATTTATGATTCCGGTGCCGAATACAACCAATCAATATTCCGTACTCAGAGTGACCGCCGACAACTTTGTGGCAGACAAAAATATCTTTGCGATGGACAGCTGGGAAAACTGGTATGTAAGTGAAAATGGCGGCATTTACACTATGACAGCTAAATCAGACCACTCGATTTCCAATATCATAGACGGAACCTATGCGGGCAATTTGGAGGTTCAGGTGCTCTCCGGTAAAACAGCAGGACTTGTAGGGGTTGGAGGTTCACAATGGAGTGCCGGTGGTGATGGATACACGTTCTCTATATCGGAGAAAATCAACCTGCGTCTTGCAAGTAACAACCCCTGGAAGAATTACAGTATTTTAGTTAGCGAACCTAACCCGGCGGATTATATTCGACTGACCACAACGGCATCTACGGGCCTCGGCAACACCAAACAGATTTGGGACGGAACAAATACATTAAATTCCACTTTGGCAGGCTGTGAGTTTGACATCACCATTGACCAAGACCGTTTTGGCTGGAACGGGGATGACATTGATTGCAGAAAAAGTAAGCTTGTGGTGACCAACACCACCGAGGGAAAGACAAACGAGGTTCCGCTTACTGCATTCTCCAAGAATTCCGATGGTAAATGGAGCCAAAAGATTATCGTAAGCGGTGATTACACCAGCGGTGTTTATACGGCGGTTCTGAAACTGGTGTCTGTCACGGGATCGGTTGCGGAGATTCCGATTACCGGCTCGGCAAGAACTATCGTAGTAGATGCCACAGAGCCAAATGAGAATTTAACCTTGAGTTCGATTCTTAACAACCGATATTCACTGGGTAGTTATACCGCATACGGTGTGGAAGATTTTTATCCCGAACGGGAGTGCATCAAAGAAGGCGAGAGTGTGATTGAATTGCCGATCGGTGCGGGATATTTTGATCGCAGCAGAAATCAGTCATGGGCATCGTCGAGCGAGCTTTACAAACTCACCTTTACCTCAGAGAATGAGCCTAATCGCCAGTCGCTGACGGATAAAGCAGGAAATCTTTATTCCTATATAGGACAGTATTATGTGGAGGTTTGGACGGAGGATAAACCCGATAAAAAGGTGAAGTTCAATACGGAAAGCGCTGAACAGACTACCATTACAAACAGAAATTATCGCGTGATTGATGGCGAGGGTTGGGATGCCAACGGATTTTCGATTCTCGACAAAGACAAAGACGATCCTAACTTTGTCTATCTGACGCCCGATACGGAAAATAAGGTTTACTTCCGCAAGGTATACGCCAATGGGCGCACGACCCAAACGCAGTCGGTATTCATCAAGCCGGTGAATGAGCAGTTAAAAGGAACCATGAGCCTGGATAAAGAAAACAAAAAACTGGTATTTACGCCGACTACGGGCGATGAAACCTCGATTGGCGCAACCGTGTATGCGTTTGCGTACCAAAACGGCCAGGATTATACCAAAGGTGAGGGCGAGAGAATTGCCATGGATTACTATGGCGGCGTTTGGACCTGTGACTTAAAGGATAACGGTGCGATTTATCGTGTGGTAACCATCAATTCTCACGGAAGCATCTGGGCAAGTGAGGAAGATGACGAGATTCGTCAGCTTGCACCGTATTTGGCGGCAGAGCCAACCTACACGGATAACGGCGACGGTACCTATCGGTTAGAGGTTTCTCTGTATGATGATTATGACACCATCAAGAAAGAGGGGCTAATGCTGAGTGTCGGCTTTAACAGCGATTACGTAACCGAGCCGTATACATTGGAGGTTACGAAGAATCTTTTTGATGAATACAGTCCAAACACCTATACGGAAACCATTAAGGGGTACAGCAAAAACGGCATCTATCAGGCAGAGGTTTCGGTCAGCCCGGGATGGCAGAATGCGTACGACTACCTCAAGCTGACGGTGGACGGCGTGATGATGAAGAAGAATTCGGACTCCATAGAGGAGCAACCTATGCAGATTACTGTTACGGCGGTGGACGCATACGGCAACCGTATGGAAACCTCAACTGATAGCAAAACGGTACGGTATCAGACACCGAAGATTATAGCACACGAACTGACTCAAGACGGACTGAAGCTGACCTTTAACCACCCGGTTGTGCCGACCGATTCCTGGGCATGGCAGGAAAATCAGCAAAAGGAAGTTATTTGCCAAAGAGAGTGGGCAGGAGCATTTCCCGTTGCTGCCAACGGCACTTATGAGATAGAGTTCCGTGATGTCTTCGGCAACATCTGTAAGGATGAGCTTATCACAGAGGATTTTACCAAGGACGGCATTGACTGGAGTCTTAACCTGACATTCTCCGAAACGGAATTGACCAAAGACGCAATTCTCTTTACGGCGGAAATGCCTAACAATGAAAATAAGGATAAAAAAACCGGTGTGCTGATTTATGATAAGCCCACCATCACAACCTTGGTGCCGGAGGGCAACTATAACGGCTATCCGCACAAAGGCAACAGTGTGGCAAGTTTTGACCCCGATAAGCCGTGGGATCCCGGGGCAAAATATGCACCATCGTCACCCAGAACGGTAAAGCTTGAGAAAAATACCGAACTGAGAGTATTTGTCTACAATAGCACATGGGTTGACAATTATAATAACAATTTAATCTTTAGCCAGCCGGTATATATCAACAACATTGCCAATGAGGCACCGGAGGCGAAGGTTTACTATTACCACCCGATGATAGGCAGCGATATGAGTCGTGAGCAGTTGGAGCAGTACGTTGCCAAGCGCGGCGGAAGCTTGAAGTTGGAAGGCTCGATGCAGGTGACCTATAAGACCTCACGCAGTGTCACCCCGACCAATGACAGCGGAAGCGTGTTCTTCTTTACGCCGACGAATTACACAGCGTCCCACACCTTCTCATACATAGACGACATGGGTTATTCGGGCAGCGCAGAGGTGTCACTTCCGGACGGATTGGAGCTGGCAAAGCCCGCGGTTCCGTATGTGGATACAACACCGCCGAGTGTCAAGGTGGCGCTTTCTGCCAAGACGAACGGCTCTTACACGGAGATGGAGAGCTTTATTGCAGGAGAAACGCAGGAGCAGATCAAAGAAAAGGTCCTAAACATGGATACGGCACAGGGTTACAGCCTGAAAGTCAATGCTCAGGATGAATCAGGCTATACGATGACGGTGACGGAGGCAGACGGTGTTTCCGTTATGGGTAATATGATTTTGGTTGACAAACCGTCGGCATTTACCGTAACCGTAACCGATAAGTCGGAGAATAAGAATGAAACCTCTTTTTCCATGACAGCGGATATGTTTGAAAAGATGGATAATATTCCGCCGACGGCAGAGATTGACACGCAATCGGTTAGTATGTATGAGAAAAAACTGGTTGTGCAACTGCGTGACACCAACAACAAGGGAGAGGACACCACTAAGGACGAAGGAGGCAATGACCTTGACTCCGTTACTCTGATATCTCCAAGCGATGCCGTAAAGGTCGGTCCTAACAAATATGAGTATACCGTCAAAGAAAACGGTAAGGTGGACTTTGTATTCCGTGACCGTGCGGGCAACCGTAATGCTGGAGAGGGTGCAAGTGCAATGGTTAGTGGTATTGACACTGACCCGCCCAAACTCAAACTGACATGGGCACCGCCTCTCAGTTACTTTGATGATGAAACCAACCAGACGGTGATTGATTATTCCCAGCCTACATCGGAAATGGTCGGCACCGATGTCACGGCGTTTGTGGACAGTGACAAAGCGATGTATAAACTGACGATAGCGTGGGGAGGTCAAAATCCGGTCACACTGCTCGAAAAGGGTATGCCCACAGCGGATAATCCATATGTGATTCCCTCCCAGTCGGGGGGCCCGATGGTTACGGTTTCCGCAACAACGGAGCGGATTTCTGTGGTCTATGCGGAAGGCTTTGGTCAAAGTTTGGACTTTACCGCCTATGCCGCCAACGGCAAGAGCAGTGAAATCGATGTGCAGGCATGGGTTAATATCGACAAGATTACACCACAGATAACCGCCGTACAGGAAAACCTGTATCGGCAGAAAGACGGCGGCGGTGCTTACAGCGTTCCCTATGCGGTCAAGGTGACTTTTACACCTGATGAATGGGTGTTTTCCGATAACTACGGCGGAACGGAAATGGTGGATTACGGCAACGGACCTACGGAGGAGTATAAATACTTCTCGTATGACGAGCCGCTGGTTCTGACCTTTACCGAAAACGGCACCTATCATGTACGGTTCAGCGACGAGGCCGGCAATGTTACGGTAGAGAGCGTAACAATCAGCGGAATCGACCGCACCGAGCCGAACATTACCCTAGGAGAGCTGAGCGGCGGCGGACAGGCGGCAAGTATTCCCGTTACGGTGGATGAGGATTGTACAGTCAGTGTAAACGGCAGTGACCTGCAGTTTAAGGCAGGCGTGGAACAGACCATAACATTCAGTAATAACGGCAGTTACACCATTGTGGCAACCGATTCTGCCGGCAACAAGGATGAACGAGTGGTTACCGTGGGCAGTATCGACCGTATTGTACCGTCGATTGCATTTAACTCCGGTACGATTTATGTTCTGCGAAACGGCGATGTGAATGAGTACAACAACCAACTCAGCAGCGGTTATACCGTATGGGATAACAAGACGGCGGTAGAGAATTTGGCGGTGAACTATGACGCATCTGCCGTGAAGTTAGATACAACGGGTATGTATACGGTGGTATATACCGTAACCGATGAGGCGGGCAATGAAAATCAAGCCAACCGCTTTGTGCAGGTAATCGGAGAGGACACTACCTGTATCTGTATTGACGGAGTTTTGGTTATGCCCGACAGCACGGCGGTGATTAAGCCCGGAACCCACACCCTGACGCTGAAAAACGGCAACGAGCCGTACAGAATCAAGGCACGAAAGGGAATCCGTACATCGGGACAGATGAAGTATTTAAAGAGCAGTTCGCTTTCGTTTGATGAGAACGGAGAATTTGCGGTCAGCAATGAGGGGTACTACACCGTACAGGTGACTACCCAGAGCAGAAAAGTGATCCGTATCAAACTTTATGTGGAACAGTAGCAAAGGAGGAGAAATAGCATGAAAAAGCGAATTGTTTCGTGGCTGCTTAGCGTGGCAATTATCGTCGGTCTGATTCCGGCATCGGCAGTAACGGCACTGGCATCGGAATCCGAGGCGGAGACCGTGTCAGATGCGTATATCAGCGTGTCGGTTTCTCGCAAGAACGGCGGATTTACGGTCAAAACCGTAGAGGGCGACCGCCTGAAGAAGTCTGACAACAACAAAAAACTGCTCTATCATGACGGACAGTATGACACCTCCTTTCTGTCATTCCGTGTGGGAGAGGGAGAGAATGCCAAAGAATACCTCTTTGGCGGAGATTATCCCGGCAGCAGTGACGTTGCGGTAAGCAAATCTCCGGCAGGAGACAGTATTGAGGCAGTTTGGTCGGTAGACGGCCTGACTGTGACCCAGACCGTTGCTCTTGCCAATCAAGAGGCAAATGAGTCTGGTATGGTGGCAATCAGTATCAATGTTGCCAACGGGAACGGAACCGCCGTTCCCGTACAGGCAAGACTGCTGCTTGATACCTGTTTGGGTGAGCAGGACTACGGTTTTTATCAGTATACCAACAGTTCCCATGATACCGTTACGGTTCAACAGGAGCGTGTGATTGAGGGAGCGGATAACATTCCCGTTCAGCTTTTTGCGTCTGACGATGCGTACAGCCCCTCGGTTATGGCGTACAGCATACACAATGCGGAAAAGCCGTACAAAGTGGCGTTTGCACACTGGAATCATTTGGCGTCAACCTTGTTTGACTTTATCCCTGGCACCAACCTTGATTTTACCGAGGCAAACAACGAGTATTTAACCGCAGACAGTGCGTATGCACTCTACTATGATTTGGGAAGCATTGCGGGCGGTTCCTCGGCGGCGATGAACAGTTATTACGGTGTGTTCTCCAACCACCAGACCCCGGCGACCAATACGGTGGCGGTCAACCTGACCGCTCCGATACGGCTGGAACTGAACCCCGCAAAAGACGGATTTGTTTCCAAGAGCAATGTCGGCCAGGCGGATTTTGCAATATCGGTGGATTTTGCCAATATCGCCTCGGAAACCGCAAAGGATTTGAAAAATGTGGTACTTGCGGTTAAGAGCGGAAGCAATCTGCGTTCTTTGAACGACCAAGGACAGCCGGTGGCGGAACAGGATTTTACAACCACCGATGCATATACCTTTTTCTATCCCGATTTGGCGGTGGGACAGAGTATCGGTAAGGAACTCTATTTTGAAGCAAAGGTTTCGTCGGAAGCCCATTATGAGCGAATCACCGTAGGCGTTTACGATGTATCTCAGACAAACGGACAATTGTCGGAAACCTACAAATTGGGTGAGAGATTGGCATATGTGCTTCTGCCGGGAACACAGGACAATGTTCCCAAGGTGAACTTTGCGGCAATGACCCCCAAAATCATCTATAACTCCGGAGTTCGGCATCTGTTTGTGACCGTTGCCAACGAGAGTATGCTTGCCAATGAAGGTAACTGGACCTTAAAGGCATATCGTGAGGACGGCTCGGCGGGCGTAGTTATTCCGCATACCAATATCAACATCAAGGACGGAATTATGGATGTTGCTCTGACAGAGGATATGGAACTTGCCGAGGGTGACTGGTACCTTAGGCTGGAATGGGCAAGTAGCGTAGTCGGTGAAGGCGAGGAATATATGGTATCGCCGGAGAACGCTAAACAGTCGGCTCCGGAACTGCATTTTACCGTTTCTCCGGATGAGAAATACCGCAACGACCGCTACGGCGTGCTTGCCGTGGTGGAGTTTGACGGAACCTCCGGCAATCCGGACAAAAAGAATTATAAAATCTGTACCTTTGCAAGCGAGGAAGATTTTAAGTCCTACAAAGCCGACCCAGTGAACTATGAAAACGGTAAGTACGGCGGAAAATACTCGGAAATCGTACTCACTTTCAAAGGTGAGTTCACCGCAACCAAAAAACAGGGAGATGTGGGAACCTATTATACGGCGGTCAGCACCAAAGAGATGGTGGACGGTAAGCCAAATGTCAAAAACTCTGTGCTGATTAACGACTGTCTGGATTTTGAAGACGGAACTTTAAGCGTCTATTATGAGGACTATGACAAGGCGACCTCTGCATTTGGGTCTGCCGTTTGTACGGAGTTTGACGGCAACCTCTACACCAACGGGGCAAGAACCTCAGTTTGGACGGGCAGAGCCGCCATTACCAAACTGGAGCAGGGAAAAGCCAACTATTCCCTGGCACCATATGATGAGAACGGTAAGCGTATCTCACTCGTGAATGACGGTGAAACTAAGTATAAAGTCGGTGACGAGAAGGGATTCAGTGACGAGGCAATCTGTCTGATGTGGCCGAGCGTCGGTGCAGTCGGTCAAACGCTGTCGGGACTGCTGTTCAAATTGGCATACGGTCAGTTTGGAAGAATGTATAAGACAGACGGCGGCAGAGTGGATAGTGAAATCGGAACCGTGGTTTCCTTTGCGGCGGCACTGGATTTGACCTTTGCCTCCGGCAACCTGGAGGGGCAACCCCCTGATACCTATTGGGATAAGCTTCAAATGGTTTGGTACAACTGTCGTGAAGGTTCTCCTTATCTGTGCCAGGCAGACTTTGACCGTGCATTCAGAGCCCTGAACTGGTCGGACATCGAAGAGAACGCTGACTGGACCAAGCAGGAGGCAAAAGCCTCTGTCATGGTACGAGATGTCATCTTCGGATGCGGAAAAGGGTTTGTCGGCGTAAACTTTACGGTGGGCGTTGCCATTACCAACTATGTTTCGGGATTGCCCGAAATTCAGGGAACCATCTCGGTCAACACCATCAACAACTGGTTATACGGGATTGAGGGTAAAATTGACTTAGAGGCATTCTATGTGGAGGCAAAGGTAAGCTTCCGCAGTAAGAACAACGTTCCTGTTCCCGATGAGTTGTATGTCTTTGTCAGCGGATTCCAACCGGGTATCAATATTGACGGATTGGGCGTTTGCTGGATTACCGGTGGCGGAGGCGGTATCAAAAATCTTTACGATACCATCTTCTGTACCCAAAAGGTGCCTCCGCTAAAGTTGATGCTGTCGGTAAGCTTTGACATTATAAAGGTTTTGGAATGTAAAAAAGCCACCCTGTCACTGGGACTGACCGGTGTCAGCCTGAGTGCACAGGACATCGGCATCAAGGCGTTGCCCGGATTTACCGCCATCCAAAGGATGGGTCTGAGTCTGGAATGGTATCCAGGCATTGATATGCGTGCCAATATCGTGGTGAATTTGTTCCAGGGCGTGATTTACGGCAGCGGTTATCTGGTGGTGATCAGCCCCGACTATAAAGATGTCTTTTTTGAGATGTTTGCCCGTGCCAAACTTCAGGTGCCCAACTCGATACCGGTTGCGGGCGGCATGGCCATCGGCGGTGTGGATTTGGGATTGAACAGTGACAAGATATGGGGTGCCGTGGATGTGTTGTTCATCACCCTCGGCGTGACCTATCACTGGGGCGAGAGCGATGTGGACTTTAGCAGCGGAAGCAAGACCCAGCCGACCTTCCCCGAACTGCTGGGATATGATGAAATTCCCGTGGGATACGATACAGAGAGCGGACTCACCCTGTATGCCCGTGTGGGAACCAATACCCAGCTGATGGTAAGCAATTTGAAAGATAACGGCGGACTGGTACTGATGAGTGACCCCGGCGTAAGCCTCAAATCGGACAGCAACCGTGAAAATCACACATTCAATCTGGGTCAGAGAGGTACCGACAATGCCATTGTGCAGATTGTCTTTGATGCAGAAAGTGAAGCGGACGCCAAAACCAAAGCAGCGGCAATTACGGTCGGTTCGGTAAAGGGGGCGAACGACTACGGTCTTGTACGCTATGATGCACAGCAGAATAACCTAAACGTTGCAAATGCCAACCTGACCTATGATGAAACCACTAAGCGTGCGACCTTTGCTTTTACCGCAACGGATGGGGATAAGTACGACAAAACATGGTATCTGACCACGCCGCCGAGCAGTGATGTTCTTCTATACAATGTGGCGGCGGTGCCGGAGGTGACCGAAGTCAGCGGTACCGCAAACGGGGATACCATCAACCTGGCATGGAAGGGCGCCGACATGAGCGAACTTGACAAGATAAGCTTTTATCTGTGCAAGAACAATGATGCTACCGATCCCGGTCATCGGATTGGCGTGGTAGAGGATAGTGCGGAATTGGCAAGCGGAAGCCATACCATGACCGTACCGGGCGATGTGCCCAGCGGTGAATATTATATCCGTGCGGTCTACTCCAAGACCGATGAGGTCAACGGCGTTGCTTTCAGTAAGGATAAACTGAGTTGGAACAACAGCAACACGCCGGGCAAAGTGGTTATTTCTGATGCCAAGGCGGACGGTGACCTCCAGTATGAACTGACCTTAAAGCAAGATGCAAATACAGACGGTTATCTAGTCAGCATTTATCATGAGGACGGAACCGCAACCGATTTTGAACATGTTAGTTACGAATCGGCAAAAATCGGTGATACCGTGATTCAGGTCGGCGGAACCTATCAGGCTCCCGATCCGCAGGATAACACCAAAACTATAACCGTCGGACTGGAAGCGGAAAAGAAATATGTCATCGGTGTTACGCCGTATCATATAGTCGACATGGGAAGCGGAGAGAGTGCACTGCGTGGCGATGAGGTCAAAACCTCTGCAATTTATCTGCCGACGGCAAGCACGCCGGCACTGACCTTCTCTGCCGACCAAACGGCACATCGGAGAGTGGTGGAAGAAGCGGGAATCAGTTCAGGCGGGACCGTGGTAACCACCGATGTTAGCAAAACGGTGTATACAGCAAACGTACTCACCGTGACCGCAAGGGCAAATGAGGCAGTCAGCGGAACATGGAAATTGAATGAGGGCGTGGCAACGGCGTTTGAGAATACGGATACGATTACCATTCCCTTAAGCAACCTTCCCGATGGTGAACACAGCATCAGCATCATGGGCGAGGCACAGGATGGCGACGGATTTTACACAACCTATACCTTTGTGGTGGATACCATGCCACCGCAGTTGTTGCTCTCCTCTCCGGTCAACGGCAGTTTCTTTAACAAAAACGGAACCGTAACCCTGACAGGCACCTGTGATAGAGATGCTCGGTTTACCGTGACCTGTGACGGAGAAGAAGTTTGTACGGCGCAGACGATAGAGACAATGGGAGGGACGATGGATGAGGTTAGCGGAGAGTTCAGCATCACGCTGAGCCTGCCCGACCCCAACAAGGCATCATGGCGCACACTGGCGGTTTCGGTCGGTGACGATGTGGGCAATACCACCGCTCCCAAGACCATGACCATCAGCCATGGAGCATTGGCGGAACTGACCAATATTATGGTTATGGTCAACGGTCAGACTTATCAAAACGGCAATATCCCAATTCCCTCTACGGGACTTTCCAATGCGGAACTTTCTTTGGCGGGAACCATGGCAAACGGCACACCCTTTAACCTGACCGGCTATAATGTTAGTTGGGATGTGCTGACCGTGGACGGGTCGGCAGAGGTGGACGACAGCAAATTCAGTGCGGAAGCTATGAGCCAGGGTATCATTACCGGTAAACTGGCAGTGACCGACACGGCAAGCAGAAGTGCCTCGCTCTGTTTTGGTGCTCCGGCAGGAAATACGGTTGCGGTATCGACAACCATCGGCGGAAGCGTCAGCGGCGGCGGTGAATATGCACCGGGCGATACTGTAACCCTGACGGCAACGCCGGACAGCGGCTATCGGTTTGTAGGCTGGTCGTTGGCAGGTGTCAGCGGTGTGGATACCACCTCGGCTGTGATTACATTTACGATGCCCGACGGCAAGAATGTAACCGCAGAGGCACAGTTTGAAGCAAACCCATCCCCCTCCGCTCCGACTGTCACGGGTGGCGGAAGAGGCGGCAGCATCGGCAACGGACGGTATGCGCAAAAAGGCGAAATGGTCGAGGCAACCCTTCCACTCGGTAAGAGCGAAGCGGAGTATCTGCCGTATTACTACGGCGAGGACAGAACCCGAATCTTTGTTCCGATTTCTGCTGCGGTTGACAGCAAGGTAAAGTTTATCGCTCCCAAGAGCGGACAGTATTACTTTGGGGCAAACGATGTTTCCTTTGCCGATATCGGCGGTCGCTGGTCGGAGCGCAATATTCTTTTTGCCGCTCAGCGGGAAATCTTTAAAGGCACAGGCGAAGGCAACTTTGAACCGGAGAGTGCGATGGACAGAACCATGGTAATCACCGTGCTGTACCGTCTGGCGGGTTCGCCGAGCGTCAGCGGAACCTCATCTTATAGCGATGTGGAATCAGGCAGCTGGTACCATAATGCGGTCTTGTGGGGCGAAGAAAAGGGAATTGTCAAAGGCTACGGAGGCGGCGTATTCGGCGTCCGCGATGTGATTACACGAGAGCAGCTGTGTACCATGCTGACACGATTCTGTGGCTGTATGAACTACAGCCTGCCGCCTGTGGTTGAGAGCGAGGCGTTTACCGATGCCGACAGCATCTCCGACTGGGCATACGAGGCGGTCGATTACTGCAAGACCTGTGGACTGGTTAACGGCGTTCCGGGCGGAGCGTTTGCACCGCTGGAAACCTGTACCCGTGAAGAATGCAGTGCCGTGATGGAGCGGATGATTCGTTCCCTGCTCGGTGCTAATTAGACATAAAATAATAAGAGATGAGTGAAAACACATGATAATGCGGCGTATTTTGGCAGGCGTCTTCAGTCTGATTCTCCTTGCCGTGCCGACCGTGCACGGCGAGGAGGGGGTGAGGATTGCCTTTTTGGACAGCGGAATATCGCAGAAGCATCTTGACGGCAGTCAGATTGCGGAGGGGGAAAACTTTGTCTTTCCCCTCCGTGACACCAACGACCGTATCGGTCACGGAACGGCGACAGCAGGGGTTGTTCTCGGTTCGGAAGAATTGGGGCTGAAAGGTACCTGTCCTACGGCAGTTGCGGTTCCTCTGGTCTGCTATGACACTTTTCCGACCGGAGAGACGGTGCCTGCGGATGCCGAGGCTCTGGCGGCGGCGATTCGCGCGGCGGTGGACAAGTACGGCTGCCTGCCGTATTCTTAACATCAGCATGGGCTGTACCGGCGGAAGCGAGGCGTTAGAAGAAGCGGTGCGGTACGCACAGAGCCGTGGAGCGGTAATTGTCTCCGCCGTCGGCAACGAGAACATTACCGACCCCAACCGTGTCTATTATCCTGCCGTGTATGACGGGGTGATTGGGGTCGGAGCGGCGGATGGATGGCAGTGTGCGGAGTTCTCGCAACGCAGCGGTGTCGATGTTCTGACGCCGGGCGTCAATCTGCCGACCGTCACCAACCGCAATGCGGCAAAGACCGAGCGGAAAAGCGGAACCTCGTACGCCTGTGCCTATATCAGCGGCGTATGCGGACAGATTCTGACGGAAAACCCGACCATGACCGCCGCAGAGTTGCAGTCGGCACTCTTTGACATGGCATGGGACATCGGCGAGGTCGGCTATGATGCCGACAGCGGTTGGGGGGTCGTCAAGACCGTAACCCTGACCGACCGTGCGACGATGCGGTTCTGGAGGTTGGCTCTGCAGGAAAACCTCGCTCAAACCCTAAAAAACGCAAGGCAATAAAAAAGCAGCCCGAAAGAACAGGAAAGGTCGCAGTGAATCTCACTGCGGCCTTTCGCCTTTATCGTGTTAATTTATTTTCGGGCGATTCATGAATTGCCCGTTGCCACCTCTCCGTCACAGCGTTGCCGTGCCACCCCTCCTAGACGGAGAGGCTCAAGGCGTGTTGCGGTGCCTATCGTATGGTTGTGTCGGTGTGGGGGGGTGATGAGGACGATGCCGTCACGCTCCGAGACGGTGACATACGGGGTCCCGCCGGTCAGGAAGTGAATCCACAGGTCATAGGTTCCGATGTCGTTCGGGCGGTAAAAGGTTTCCAGAATCCGCTCGGCACAATAGCCGTACTTCGCTCCGATACTGCGGTATGCGGTCTGGATTTCTTCGTCGGTCAGGGTCAGGGCGTCATCAAAGGAATAGTAAGATTCCGACGACAGTTGCAGTTCCAGAATCATCTGCGATACCGCATTGTTCCACAGTTTGGCAGGGAGCTTGGCAACCGACTCCGCACCGCTGCTGACGGTTTCCTTGACGGGCAGGTCCTTAAACAGGGCGGGCAGTCCGTCGGAGATATAGCCCTGTATCAGTTCGGGAATCATGTCGGCAAGCAATGCCTGGTCGGACGGACGCAGTGCGGTATAGGGATAGACGATATCGCTGTCGTCGGCGGTAATCACCACACGGCGGGCGTCTTCCAGCCAGTCGACTTGGGCGTTCAGACCCTCCGATACGGCACGGACTGGAACCAAGGTGCGGTCAGACTCGGTAATGGGGTCAGTATCAAACAGCAGACGGGAGCCGTTGACCGTCACTATGATTGGTTCTTCCGCCGCGGCAATTCCGCACGGAATCCATAACAAAAAGAATACGACAAAAGGAATCAAAAAGCGTTTCATATACAATTTTCTCTCTGCCCTGTATGGTATCTTCATTTTATCAGAAGGCATTTGCTTTGACGAATGTACGGATAAAAAAGAAAAAGCCGAAAACCCATTTTACTGAGTTTTCAGCTTTAACTTTTGCCTTTGCTATGCCAATTCAGCTAAATTTTAATATTTTTCAAAATTACTTCCGTATCTGGTCTTGGCGTTGGCTTACAGTCCTTTTTTGTTATTTGAACAGCCCGATCAGCTTTGAAAGAATGCCGGTCGACTCTAAGAACAAAATGAACATCAAAACAGGTGCGATGTAACGGATCATAACGCGGTAGAGTTTTTTGCGGCCGAATTTTTCGCCGTTTCGCTCCATTTCGTCCGTCACGAACTCCGGGCCGACAACCCAGCCTATCAGAATCGTTGAAAGCAGGGCGATGAACGGCATCATAACGCTGTTGCTGATGTAATCGGCAATGTCCAAAAGCTGGCCGGTTGAGCCGTTGGGAAGCTTCGCTTCGAAATAGAACACGCTGTAGCCCAAAGCGATCACGGCGGACGCGGCAAGATAGATCACCGAAAGAACGAGCACAGTCTTCTTGCGGCCGGAATGGAAGATCTCCATACAGTTTGCGACGATCGACTCAAGCACGGATATACAGCTTGTCAGCGTCGCAAAGATCGCGGCAACAAAGAAGAGTATGCCGACGAAGATTCCAGCAGTGCCCATCGCAGCGAACACCTTCGGAAGCGATATGAACATAAGGCTCGTCCCTGCGCTCATTCCCTCCGTTCCCGAGAAAACGAACACGGCGGGAATTATCATCATTCCGGCGAGAATGGCAACGCCGGTGTCGAATACCTCGATCTGGTTGACGGACTTGTTAAGGTCGACCTCAGGCTTAACATATGAGCCGTAGGTTATCATGATGCCCATCGAAACGCTGAGCGAGAAGAAAAGCTGACTCATCGCGTCAAGCAGGATCTGCAAAAAGCGCTGAACTGTCAATCCTTCAAAGTTCGGCGTGATGTAATATAAAAAGCCCTCTATACCGGTTCTTGTCTGCCCTGCGGCGTCGGTATGCTTAAGCGTTAGGGAATAGACCGTTATTACAACGACGAGAACTAAAAGTATAGGCATCATCCATTTTGAAACGCGCTCGATTCCGCCCTCGATCCCGTTATAGACGATGAACGCGGTGACTGCCATAAATATCAGCGCGAAAACGACGGGCGAGACGGGCGATGTGATAAACGATGTGAAACAGTTGTCCGTCGCCGCCGCATCTGCCTGACCGGTGACATATAAAACGGCATATTTGCTGATCCAGCCTCCGATAACGGCATAGTAGGTCATGATGAGCACCGGAACAAGGAAGGTCAGAATCCCTAAGAACTTGAACTTCGGGTTCATCACGGAGTATGCTCCGATCGCGCTTTGCCTTGTGCGCCTTCCGATCGCAATGTCGGAGGTGAGAAGCGTGAAGCCGAAGGTGACAACGAGAACCAGATAGATTATGAGAAAGAGTCCTCCGCCGTCCTTCGCGGCAAGATAGGGGAAACGCCACAGGTTCCCGACTCCGACGGCGCTTCCGGCCGCGGCAAGCACGAACCCGAGCTGACATGAAAAGTGATTTGGTTTATTTTCCATATGTATCCTCTCCTAAAAAGTGATGAGTCTATTGTATCACATATTTTCCGGAAAAGCAATGAAAAAAGAAAGCAGGCAATTTGCCTGCTGTGATACGGGTTTTGCAATTATAAATGCAAGAAATTATTTTTGTTTATAACATTTTGGCGGCTTCACAGTTTTATTTCGTTGAAAAAAACACTTGCCAAACCGCAAAAAGGTGGTAGCGACAGCGTGCCTTTTTGCGTAAAGGAGGCACAGTGGAGCTTGCGAAAGATTTTTTGCAAAAAAAATCGGAACAAGCAAAACTTGTTCCGATGTGGTGACCTTATGGGGAGTCGAACCCCAGTTTGAGCCGTGAGAGGGCTCCGTCCTAGGCCACTAGACGATAAGGCCGATTACTTAACTATTATATAACAGATTTATCGGTTTGTCAAGCGTTTTTTTAATTTTTTTATTTAACAAATGACACAGAAATTTAAAATATTACGTTTATTGCTTTTTTATTGCCCGATAATTAAATGTTTGTAAGCCTGTTGACAAACGTAACCAAAATGTTATAATGAGGGTAGGAGGGTTGCAATATGATAAAAATTCACCTTAACAAAACGCTGGCTTTAATAGGAGCTTTGGCGCTTGCCGCGTCGATTTCCGCTTGCAATAAAAACGTCGCCGTGATCGGAGGAGCCGACGGACCGACGAATGTCATCGTCTCCGGCGCGGAGAAAAACAAGAGCGTGTCGGACGCGCTGGGTGAGGCGGTGCTTTCGTTTAACGAGGGCGGATATTTAAGTGGCGAGTGCCGCGGCGAGGGGCACATTATAATTGATACCGAAAAATCGGGCGATGACACAGTCGTTTACGCCGTGGTAAGCTACGGCGAATACGGATTTGAGGACGGAAACTTTATCAAGGTCTCCGGCTTGGGGGCGACTCCCGTGAAGGTCACGTTTGACAAAAATATGATCATGACGGACTTTGAGGAGCCGGAGGACGGAGCATACTATGAGCCGTCGGTCCGCGAAATATTCAAAAAGCGCTACAGCCAGCTTGAATCGTTCTCCAAAAAGTATGACGATTTTGGCTACAGCCAGCTTTTGGGGCAGGAGAAAAACTATGCAAAGACCTATCTTAAGTCGATCGGCAGAGAGGACGCCAAAATCGGCGAATACGGCGATTTTGAGCACCCGCTCCTCACCGAGGAGGGTGTGAGCGAGGAAGTCTCGAACTCTCTTTTGGAGAACAAGGAACTCGCGGACTATCCGATGTGGATCGGCAGCCGCGAAAAGGTCGAGGACGGAACGCGGTATGTTTACGAATTAAGGTTTAAAAAAGGCGACGAAAACATAATTTATGTTAAACACGAATACGGTACGGAAGAACCGGTCGAGACCCTGACATTCGGAGCAAAGGACGGAAAGAGGATCATAGAGTAGAAAAAATCGGAGGGGCGAAATGGAAGACAGGGATATTGAAATCAAAAGAAGGAGAAGACGGCGCAAAAGAAGGAGAGACGCCGCAATCGTTCTCGGCATACTGTTTATAATTGCCGCACTTATTATATACGGCGTGTTTGCGCTTGTCCGCTCAATGGTGACCAAGTCACGCGCCGAGGCCGACGCCAAGGCCGCGGCGGCCTCGGCGCGCGCTTTAGTCCTTACCGAGGCCGAAAAGCTGGCCGGCGGTTTTGACTATGACGCGGCCATGGAAAAAATATCGGCATATCCGGGCTATGAGACGGACGAAGAGCTTTCCGGTGCATATGAAAAATATGCCGAGGGGAAGAAAACTCTCGTCGAATATCCCGATATTAAGAACGTGACGCACATTTTCTTTCACACGCTCATCGTCGACCCGTCGCTCGCGTTCGACGGGGACTATAAGGAGGCCGGCTATAACCAGTATATGACCACGGTCGACGAGTTTAATAAGATCCTGGAGCAGATGTATGACCGCGGATATATCTTAATAAGCCTTCACGATATGGCCGAAATCGACGAATCGGGCAGGATGACGGCCAAAAAGCTGATGCTCCCGGAGGGGAGGATTCCCTTCGTGATGTCGCAGGATGATGTGTGCTATTACGAATATATGACGGGCGACGGGTTTGCGACAAAGCTCGTTGTCGGGGAGGACGGCCTTCCCACCTGCGAATACAAAAACAAGGACGGCAGTGTGACGACCGGCGACTATGACCTTGTTCCCCTGCTTGACAGATTTATAGAAAAGCACCCGGACTTTTCATATAAGGGTGCGAAGGCTGTTCTGGCGCTCACCGGGTACGACGGAGTCCTGGGCTACCGCACATCGCCCACCGGCAACGGATATTCCGAGTCCGAGGTTGCCGAGGCGAAAAAGGTTGCCGACGCATTAAAGGCGGACGGGTTTGAATTTGCGAGTCACAGCTGGGGTCATCTTCGCTACGGTGACATAGAGTTTAACCGCTTCGCGAACGATGTGAAAAAGTGGAACGACGAGGTCACACCGATCGTCGGAAAGACCGACATAATGATCTATGCCAACGGGTTTGACATTGCCGGTATAGAGGCCTACTCGGGCGACCGCTATAATTTATTAAAGAGCTACGGCTTTAACTATTTTTGCAACGTGGATTCGCACCGTTACTGGGTGCAGATGGGAGAGGGTTATTTAAGGCAGGGCAGGAGAAATTTGGACGGCTACAGAATGTATTATAACCCGGAGCTTTTAAACGATCTGTTTAATGTGACGGAGGTTTTCGATTCATCGCGCACGACGCCTGTTCCCCAAATATAGCGCTAATACCTAAACAGCGGCATTTCGCCGCTGTTTTTTTCGTTTATTTGCCGTTTGAAAAAAGGCGGAAAATGCATTATAATAGTAAAAAAGGGGGCATACATAGTGAAATCACAGGTTAAGGGCAACATAATGCTTTTTATTTGCGCGCTGGTCTGGGGCATCGCGTTCGTCGCGCAGAGCGAGGGAATGAAGCACGTCGGCGCGTTCACATTTCTTTCGGTGCGCTCGTTTATCGGCGCGGCGGTTTTAATCCCGGTGATATTTATTTTTTCTAAGGTGAACAAAAACAAAGAGGTAAAAGAGCCGGAGAATAAAAAAATGCTCCTTTTGGGCGGCCTCGCCTGCGGAGCGGCACTTTGCGCGGCAAGCGCGTTTCAGCAGTTCGGCATCGCGATCGACGCGTCCGCCGGAGACGCGGGCTTTATCACCGCGCTTTACATATTGATAGTTCCGATAATTAAATTGCTTTTTGGCTCAAAAATCGGGATAAAGACATGGATCGGGGTTGCGCTCGCGCTTTTCGGGTTCTACCTTCTGACAGAGAAGTTCGGCGGATTCACGCTCGGCTGCCTTTTGGTTTTGATAAGCGCGTTTCTTTTCGCCGTTCACATTCTTGTCGTTGACTATTTTGCCGTCAAGGCGGACGGGGTCAAGCTCTCGTGCCTTCAGTTTTTCGTCTGCGCCGTAATTTCCGGCGTGCTGATGCTGATTTTCGAAAAGCCGTCGTTTGCCGATATATGGGCGGCCAAAAGCTCAATATTATATGCCGGAGCGATGTCGAGCGGCGTGGGCTACACGCTCCAGGTGCTCGGCCAGAAATACACAAAGCCGACTGCGGCCTCAATGATAATGAGCTTGGAGTCCGTTTTCGCGCTCATCGCGGGAATGATCCTTCAGCCGGAGGCGAACCCCGTCAAGCTCATCAAGATCACCGGCTGTGTTCTGATCTTCGCGGCTATCATTTTGGCACAGCTCCCGGAAAAGGAGTTAAAAAATGTTTGATACTGTTTTGTGGGATATTGACGGCACGCTGATGGACTTTAAAAAGTCCGAGCATGAGGCGCTCTATATGGCGCTTTCCTCGTTGGGCTATGTGCCGGGCGAGGAGGAGATCGCGCTCTATTCGCGCATCAACGACTCGTGCTGGAAGCGCTATGAAAAGGGCGTGCTTGATTATGACGGCATCTTCACGCTCCGCTTTCGCGAATTTTTCGATATTATCGGCATTTCACTTGATATTTCGCGCGTGAATGAAATCTACAGAAAGAACTTGGGCGAGATATTTTTCTTAAACGACGGAGCAAAAGAGGTCGTAAAAAAGCTCCGCGGGGACGGTGTGCGCCAGTACATCGTCACCAACGGATATGCCCAAACGCAGATGAGAAAGGCGGAAAAGTCCGGCCTTTCGGCCATTGTGGACGGGATATTCATTTCCGGCCTCATCGGCTGTCCGAAGCCGGAAAAGCGTTTTTTTGACGAGTGCTTTGAAAAAATCGGTAGCGTGGATAAAGATAGGACCGTCATCGTCGGCGACTCGCTCTCGAGCGACATTTTGGGCGGCAACAACGCCGGGATTCGCACCGTGTGGTTCAACACCGAGGGGAACGAAAACGACAAGGGAGTAACCGTCTGGCGCGAGGCAAAAACGCTTTATGAGGTGTATGACATTATAAAAAAAGAGAACGGCTAATGCCGGCCCGCGATAATAAGGTAACGCCATAAAAAAATCTTTTTTGCGAATTGCTGTGTTAAAAAACCTCATAATCCGTCAGGATTATTCGCTTTTTTGCCTTGCACTTCATCAAAAAATCTTGCTTTTATGATGCCCATGGCAGTTTTACGCATTACTTTGCATAAATCGAAGATAAAAGCACTGTAACCTTAAAGTTACAGTGCTTTTTACGTAAAACCGATACTCTCTTATCGCGAACCGGCTAAATGTCGTTCTCTTTTTTTAATGTATCAATGAGCGCCTTAATCTTTTCCGGGTCGGTCTCGGTGAAAAGCTCGGCACGGATCTTCGCCGCGCCTGGAATCGATTTTAAATACCACGCGATGTGCTTTCGCGACTCAGTGACGCCGCGCCGCTCGCCCTTTAGTTTAACGGCGAGTGCCAAGTGGTCTGCCGCGGCTATGAGCCTTTCGGAAACGCTCGGAGGAGCACAGTCGCCCATCAGATCAAGCTCCCTGAAAATAAAGGGGTTTCCGAGCGCGCCGCGCCCGACCATAACGGATTCGCACCCGGTTTTTTTGATCATATTATCAGCGTCGGCAAAGGAGAATATATCCCCGTTTCCCGTGACCGGAACGTTCACGGCCGAGACGACGCTTTTGATAGTATCAAGGTCGGCCTTTCCGCTGTAGAGCTCCTTTTTCGTGCGGCCGTGTATATAGAGCCTGTCCGCCCCGGCGCGCTCCAAAACGCGCGCGAAGTCGGCCGCGGTGTCCGACTCTATGCCCTTTCTGAATTTCACCGAAACGGGAAGAGAGACTGCCTCTTTAACGGCGGAAACGATCTCGGCCGCTCTTTCGGGGTCGGCCATCAGGGCGCTCCCGTCGCCGTTATTTGCGATCTTCGGCATCGGACAGCCCATATTGATGTTTATCTCCGTCGCATAGGGGGCGACTTTTTTCGCGCCCTCGGCCATTATATCAGGCTCGTGCCCGAATATCTGGACGATCATTTTTCCTTCGAAATCCGAGGGAAAAAGGAGCGCTGTCTTTTTGTCGTTATAGTGAAGCGCCTTTGCGCTTATCATCTCCGTGAACGGGAGAAAGTGCCCGTATCCGGCCGAAATGCGCCGCATCGTCTCGTCGGCGACTCCGGCCATCGGCGCTAAGTAGACTCTACAGGTCAAGGCGCAGATCTCCTTCTTTGATGATGCCGAATTTTCTCATAATTTCCGAGCAAAAAAGCGAGATGAGAGCCGGGAACAAAAAGTACATCGAAACGATCTCGACCATGGTGACGAGCGGACTCATCCCGTCCGCCGTCATGGTGATATAGGTGTTGATCGGGCCGACGAGACCGGCCGTGCCCATGCCCGAGCCGATGGAATTTGAGATCATTCCCATCGAGGTGGAAACGGGCGCGAGGATCGCGCTTGCGATGATCGCCGGAAGCCAGATGACGGGCTTTTTAACGATGTTCGGCATCTGGAGCATACTCGTGCCGAGCCCCTGGGCAACCGCGCCGCCGAAGCGGTTCTCGCGGTAGCTGATCGCGGCAAAGCCGATCATATTCGCGCAGCAGCCGATCGTTGCCGCGCCGGCCGCAAGTCCGGAAAGCCCCATTGAAATGCCGATCGCGGCGGAGCTTATCGGAAGCGTTAAGAAAATGCCCATCAGAACGGAAACGATGATGCTTCCGATTATGTGGTGTTCGTCAACATTGATGTTGACGAGGTTGCCCAAAAACGCCATAAATCCCGAGATCGGAGGGCCGAGCAATAGACCGATGGCCGAGCCTGAGATGATGGTGACAAAAGGCGTTACGATTATGTCGACAGGGGTTTTCCCCGAAACGAGCCTGCCGACCTCGATAGCCGTGTATGCGGCGATGAATGCGCCGAGCGGTTCGCCGGGCGCGGAAAATGTGAAGATATTGTCAGCATAGAATTTGCCGGCGATGATCTTTGAAGCATATGCGCCGATGAGCCCTGCCGTGGCGGCGGAAATGACCAAAAGAGGCGCTTTTTCGTTGAGCTTCACGGCAACGCCGATTCCGATGCCCGCGCCGGTCAGAAGCGACGCGCACTGGCCGATCAGAATGAGATAGTAGCCGACCGCGCCGGGAATGTATGACCCGATCTGCTTGATTATCGTGCCGATGATGAGCGTGGCAAAGAGCCCTAAAGCCATGCCGGACAGACCGTCGATAAAAAGCCTGTTTAAATAATTTTTAAAGTTTTTCATTTTAAACCTCCCACATTATAATCCTTTTAATTATATCGGAAAGATAGGAAAATTACAAGCCATTTTACAATTTAAATGAAGCGTTTAAAATAAATTTATAAAAAAATAGTTGCATTTCTAAAAAAAGTATTATATAATAACATTCGTCGCTGAAAGACATGCGCCACTAGCTCAGCTGGCAGAGCACCTGACTCTTAATCAGGGTGTCCAG